>Ga0180007_10001032_pt1 | contig 40309 bp, 34 predicted proteins | sample MM_PC_MetaG_FD_121122 | JGI IMG/M metagenome (GOLD analysis project Ga0180007, IMG submission 121122) | Groundwater microbial communities from the Aspo Hard Rock Laboratory (HRL) deep subsurface site, Sweden - MM_PC_MetaG | ecosystem: Environmental > Aquatic > Deep subsurface > Groundwater... | reverse complement strand
CTCCATCCTGGAGTGCAGGGCGTCGAGCGCCTTGACGTCGACGTCCGCGGCGCCCGACGAGGCGGCCTCGTAGTCGCGGACGAGGCGGGCGAGGTCGGAGTCGCCGCCGTAGAGGAATTCGGCCAGCCTCGTACCGGGCGGGGCCGTGGGCAGCTGGGGCAGGACCGAGACCCGCAGGCCGCGCCTGCGCGCTATCGCGCCGTCGTCCGGCTCGAGCGCGCCCGAGAGCACGCGGAGGAAGGTCGATTTCCCGGCGCCGTTGCGGCCGACGAGGCCTATGCGCTCGCCTTCCTCTATGCCGAGGGATACGTCCTTGAATAGCGGCGTGCCTATGAGCGTCTTGGAGACGCCGTCGAGGGAGAGTATGTTCATGCGTACGCGGACTATAGCCGTTATGCGCCCCGTCGGACAAGGAGCGCCGAGGGCCCGCCGGGCACGGCGCCGCCCCTCGCCTTGCCGAGGGGCGGGGATAACGGCTACCTTTAGCCCATGAGCGAACCGATACCGGCCTTCGACGACCTTTCCCCCGAGCTCGCGCTCTCCGCCGTAGGCGAGGCCTTCGGCATAGAGCCGGACGGCTCGTTCTTCGCGTACCCCAGCTACGCCAACAGGGTCTACGGGCTCAGGTCGGACTCGGGCGAGGAGTACGTGGTCAAGTTCTACCGGCCGGGCCGCTGGACGCCCGAGGCCGTGCTGGAGGAGCACGGCTTCGTGGCGGAGCTCGCGGCGGCCGAGATCCCGGTCGTGGCCCCGCTGCCCGACCTCGGCGGCGACACCCTGCCCGAGCTGGTCGTCGAGGGCCCGGCCGGCGAGACGGCCTTCCCGTTCGCCCTGTTCCCGAAACGGGGCGGGCGGCTGTTCGACGCCGAGCGGGAGGAAGACTGGCTGCGCCTCGGCGCCCTCCTCGGCCGCATCCACGCCATAGGCGCGCTCCGGCCGTTCCGCCGCCGCGTCGTCGTCGGGCCAGGCCTCCTGGACGCCTACTCGGGCGAGATACTGTCGGGAGGCTCCGTGCACCCGGACGCCGAGGCCAGGCTGCGGCCCCTGCTCGCCCGGGCCTCGGTCCTCGTTGACGCCGCCCTGTCGCGCTTCGGATCAGCGCCTATACGCCTGCACGGCGATTTCCATCGGGGCAACGTGCTCGACAGGGCCGACGCGGGGCTACTCGCCATCGACTTCGACGACGCGGCGTCCGGGCCGGCGATACAGGACCTGTGGCTGCTCCTCCCGGGCCCGGCGAGCGAATGCCGGCGCGAGCTCGGGCTCATAGTCGAGGGCTACGAGGCCTTCATGCCGTTCGACCGCTCCACGCTCGCGCTCGTGGAGCCGCTCAGGCTCCTCAGGATGGTGCACTTCGTATCGTGGCAGGCCAGGCAGAGATCGGACCGGGGCTTCCGCGGCAGGTTCGAGGGCTGGGGTTCCAAGGAGTTCTGGGCGGCGGAGTCGGTCGACCTCGAGGACCAGATAGAGCGGGTCGAGTCAGCCGAGAGATGAGTACGCGACGACCCTGTTCCTGCCCGTAGCCTTGGCAGCGTACAGGGCCTTGTCGGCCAGCTTGAGGAGGTCCGAGAGGCCGCCCGGCCCGTCACGCGACGGCATGGCCGCCACGCCGACGCTTATGGTCACGACGGGCGACGCCGCGGAATCGGCGTGGACCAGGCCCAGGCCCTCCACCAAGGCCCTGATGCGCTCGAGCACGACGAGGGCGCCCTCCTCGTCGGTGTCGGGAAGCACGAGGGCGAATTCCTCGCCGCCGTACCGGCTGGGCAGGTCGCCGGGCCTCCTCGCGCCCTCTCGTATGGCGCCGGCTATGCGCCGGAGCGCCTCGTCTCCCTCGGCGTGGCCGTATAGGTCGTTGTACTTCTTGAAGAAATCGACGTCCATGAGCCCGCAGGCGACGAGGCCCCTCTTCTCCGAATGCCTCTCCTCGGGCTTCTGCATGCCTATCGCGGCCTTCGTCTCGAGGGCCGCGAGCGTGGCGTCGAGGCGGCGGCGGTTGGGCAACCCGGTCAGTCCGTCGGTCCCCGCAAGGCGATCCAGCTCCCTCGTCTGCCCCTCTACCCGCTCCACCAGGGCGTTGACGTGGCGGGACAGCTCCCCCAGCTCGTCGCGATGGAGCGGCTGCAGGCGAGCCTCGGAGACGAACGACTCGGAGAACCGGTCCAGGTGGTCGCGGATCGCCTTGATCGGCCCGACCATGCGCCGCCTAACCACTATGGACGCGACCGTATAGGCGCCCGCTCCGGCGACCAGGGAGAGGAGCGAGAACCACGCCATCAGGGACGAAGCGACGGTCGTCCAGGTCCTGGCCTTACGATAGCGCCAGTAGCCGAGAGGCTCGCCGAGCGGGTCGGCTACGACGTCGTACGCCGCGAACACGGGAACCCCGCCCGCGCGCTCGAGGCTGGCGCCCTCGGGCGGAGCCGAGCCTAGTCCGCGGAGCGGCACGAAGTCGACGCTGAAGTCCCGCCCCGGCGAGAAGGCCGCGAGCAGCTCGGGGCCGAGCTTGCGCACGAAGACCAGGAGGCCGTTCGGCGCTTTCGTCCCGTTATCGTCGGTCACCGGCCACGAGGCGTACATGGCGGCCAGCCCGGCGTACTCGGCGTACCCGGAGACGGGCGACGGGGGCAGCGCCCCGAAATCCGCGGGGAAGAGCCTGGGGTCCGTCCGGTCTAGCGTCCGGCTTCCGGCGGAGGCGCCCAGCTCCGGGACGTCGACGCTCGACCAGACGAGCCCGCCCTCGGCGTCGACGATGAGGACCGCGTCGACGTGCTGCTGCTCCAGCCACGCAGTCCCGTAATTCTCGATGATATACGAGCCGTCGCGCTCGGTCATGTACTCGTACGTCTCGATCCACTCGGCGTACGACTGCGTCAGGCCCGCCAAGGCTAGCATCTCTCGCCCCAGGAGGACGCGGTACTGCTCCCGGCGCCCGTCCAGCTCCGAGACCTCGAATCGGGAGAACTGCGCGTCTATCACGTACGAGGCCGCCGCTATCTGCAGGAGGCTGAAGACGCCTATCGCGGCGGCGAAGTATAGCGGTATGATCATGCCGAGCGACGAGCGGGCCGTTCTCTCCATGCCGCAAGTATAACGGGGCGCCGGGTAAATGCAACGGTTCCGCGTTTTCCGTGCGGCGAGCGGCGCGTCCGGCAGAACCCGGCGCGTGCCCTTAACATGAACGGCCTAACAGTGTATCCTATAGGCACTTTTTTGAAGGATCGAGTGTAACGTATGGACTATTCAGAATTAAGCATGCATCCCGACCTGGCCAGGGGCGTCGAGGACGCCGGCTACGTATCGTGCATGCCGGTACAGGCGGCGGTATTCCCGCACGCCTTCGAGGGCGAGGATATCTACGCCCAGTCCCAGACGGGAACCGGCAAGACCGCCGCCTTCCTCGTCTCCATCTTCCAGCGCATCATGAGCGACTCCGCCAGTCGCCACCGCCGGGTGCTGATTCTCGCGCCCACGAGGGAGCTCGCGGTGCAGATAGAGTCCGAGGCCAAGAAGCTCGGCAAGCACCTGCCTATCTCCATCGGCTCGTTCTACGGCGGCGTCGCCTACGGGCCTCAGATAGACATGCTCCGCGACAACGTCCAGATGATCATCGGCACGCCCGGGCGCATCATCGATTTCGTCGAGCAGGGCAAGATGATGCTCCGCGACGTAGGCTTCCTCGTCGTGGACGAGGCCGACCGCATGTTCGACATGGGCTTCATCGACGACCTCCGCAAGCTGCTGCGCTACCTGCCCCCGCCGAAGGAGCGCCAGACCTACCTGTTCTCCGCGACGCTCAACTTCCGCATCAAGAACCTCGCGTGGGAGTACATGGACGAGCCCAAGGAGATCGTGATAGAGGCCGAGACGGTCACCGTCGACCTCGTCAGCCAGGAACTGTACCATGTCGGCTCCGACGAGAAATTCCGCGTGCTCCTCGGCCTGCTGGCCAGGGACAAGCCCGCGAGCGCCCTCATCTTCTGCAACCAGAAGTTCAAGGCCGAGGAGATATCCAGGCGCCTGGGCATCAACGGCTACGAGTGCGAGTACATCATGGGCGACCTGCCCCAGGCCAAGCGGCTCCAGGTCATAGAGCGCCTCAAGGCGGGCAAGCTGGCCCTGCTCGTCGCCACCGACGTCGCCGCGCGCGGCCTCGACGTGAACTCCCTGGACCTCGTCGTCAACTACGACGTGCCCATGGACCCCGAGTCGTACGTGCACCGTATAGGCAGGACCGCGAGGGCCGGCGCCAGCGGGAAGGCGATAACGCTCGCCTGCGAGAAGTTCGTATACGGGCTTCCCGCCATCGAGAAGTACATCGAGACGAAGATACCGGTGTTCCCGGTCAGCCCCGAGCTGTTCGGGGAGGACAAGAGCTCCGGCATCAGGTTCGGGCACTCCCACGACCGCGCCAGGCCGGGCAGCGACCGCGGGGCCGGCCGGGGCGGATCGTCCTACGGCGCCCGCGGAGACAGGCACGGCAGGCCGGACCGGGGAGCCGGACGCGGGCCCTCTCCCTACGCGGGGGACAGGCCGGCGGGGGACAGGCCGGCGGCTTCCCGCCCCGAGGGCCGGGACGGCCGGGGCCAGGGATCGGGCCAGCGAGGCCAGGGGCCCCGCGGACCGCGCCCGGGAGCCCAGGCGGGACGCCCGGAACAGAGGAGGCCTTCCGATCAGCCGAGGCAGGGAGAAGCCCAGCGCCCGGCCCAGGGCGGCCGCGATCCCTACGCCGTAAGCTCTGAAGAGCGCATGAGGCGCTACAAGGAAAAGTACGCCGGGGCGCCGGGACAAGGACAGGGACAGCCAAAGCCGGCCCAGGGCGACAGGAAGCCCAGGAACCAGGATTCGAGGGGCGGCTCCGGGCAGAGAAACGGTTCCGGCCCTCGCCCCGCCTCGAATCCGCGCCGGGAATCAGCGCCGAGATCCGCCGCCGGGAAGCCCGCGCAGGCGGGCAAGCCCTCCGGCGGGACGGCTAAGAAACCCGGCCTCCTAGGCAGGCTCAAGCGCCTACTCGGGCTGTCCAAGGACGCCGACTAATCGGCCGGGGCCCGGAGTGAGCCGAGGGGCGCGCCGTGACTAAAAGGGAGAAGGAGCCGCTGGAGCTATCGCGGATCTTCTCCCCCTTCGACCGCTCGCTAGCCGTCCTCCGGGCCCGGTTATTCGGCCGCTTCCGCGTCGTCACCGTATCCGCGTCGGTAGTCCTATACGCCGCGGCCGCGATCGCCTTCGGCTCCAGCTTCGGCGTCTCAACTAACTTCTTCGTACTGATCCCGGTCCTCTTCGTGTCGATAGGCTACGGGCTAGCCGCCGGGCTGGCCGCCGGCGCGCTCGCCCTGCCGGCGAACCTCGCCATCTTCGCGGCGCTCGGGCGCCCCGAGTACTCGCCCGCCTCAAAGCCGCTAGCCGAGCTCGCCGGGCTCGTCGTCGGCACCGTAGTCGGGTACCTTTCGGATTACCACAAGAAGCTGGAGACGGAGCGCGCCCTCAGGAAAGAGACGGAGGGCGAGCTGCGCAGGGCGCTGCGAGATAGGGAGACCCTGTTCCGCGAGGTGCATCATAGGGTCAAGAATAACCTGAACCTGGTAAAGAGCATCATCGGCCTTCAGGCGAGACGCTCCGGCGATCCAGCCTTCAAGGACGCGGCGGCCGCGCTGACGGGGCGCATCATGTCCATATCCTTCGTGCACGAGCGCCTGTACCGCACGGCGGAGCTCTCGGCCGTGGCCATAGACGAGTACCTGAAGGACTTGGTCAACGCCGTCGCGATGGCCGTGAGCGCTTCCAGGAACCCCGTGACGCTCGAATTCGACCTGGCGCGCGTTTCGGTGTCCATGGACGTCGCCGTGCCGCTGGGCCTCATAGTCAACGAGCTCGTCACCAACGCCCTCAAGCACGGCCGCGCCTCCGACGAGCCGCTGTCGATACGCGTATCGCTTCACCCGTACCAGGACGGGCTCAGGCTGTCGGCAAGCGACGACGGCGACGGATTCGAGGGCCTCGCAGAGGGCGTCAGGCTTCCTATAGAGGACGCCGCGGTCATGCACTCGGGCAGGCTCGGCTTGACGCTGCTGGACCTCATGTCCTCCCAGCTCGGAGGCGAGGGCTATTTCGAGCGCGCAGGCGGCCGGACCGAGTTCTGCCTCTCCTTCGCGGACAAGCGATAGTCCCCGCTACGGTAGTCCTAGCTACGATCGGCCCGTCCGGGAGCCGCCTTCGCGCAATCGGGGCAGACGCCGAATAGCTCGAGCCTATGACCGCTCGACTCGAAGCCGAAGCGCTTGTAGACCGAGTCCTGAGCCCGCTCTATCTCGGAGTCGACGAATTCCACGACCGCCCCGCAGGCGACGCAGGTCAGGTGGTCGTGATGGGCGTGGTTATACGCGTGCTCGTACCTGCGGGCGCCGTCGTCGCGGCAGGCCTCGCGGGCCAGCCCGGCGTCGGCCAGGAGCTTGATGGTCCGGAACACGGTCGCCTGCCCTATGCCCGGGTCTATGGCGCGCGCGGCCTCGTAGACCGCGTCGGCGCTCACGTGCGACTCGAGGCCGAGGAAGGCCGAGAGGACGGTCTCGCGAGCCTTCGTCATCTTGAATCCTCGGCCTCGCAGGTACCGTTCCAGAATCGCGCGTTCATCGCCCATCATGTCGGTATTCAGTACCATCCGACGGCCCGGCTGTCAAGGAGAATCGCCCCGATAAGCCCACGATAAGCCCGCTATGAACGGGGCCGGCCCTTCACCCTGCTATCGCGCCCGGGGTATACTCCGCGCCATGGCCGCGAGCATTCTTTGGTACGACCTCGAGACTTTCGGGCTCGACCCCAGGCACGACAGGATAGCGCAGTTCGCCGGCCTCCGGACGAACGACGAGCTAGAGCCGATATCGGATCGCCTCGTCCTCTACTGCGCCGTATCGCCCGACTACGTTCCCAGCCCCTATTCCTGCCTCGTGCACGGCATATCGCCGCGGGAGACCCTCGAGAAAGGCATCCCGGAGTACGAATTCGCCAAGGCGATACGGACGGAGATGCTCGCTCCAGGCAGCTGCGTCGCCGGATACAATTCGGTGCGCTTCGACGACGAGTTCATACGCAACCTGTTCTATCGCAATCTATTCGACCCCTACGAGCGCGAGTGGGCGGACGGCAATACCCGCTGGGACGTCATAGACCTGTTCAGGGCGACGCGCGACCTGCGGCCCGAGGGCCTGTCCTGGCCCGACGGCGAGGACGGCAAGCCGGACTTCAGGCTCGGCGGCCTCGCGGCCGCCAATTCGGTGCCGCTCGAGTCGGCGCACGACGCGTTCCACGATATCGCCGCGACGGTGCGGCTCGCCAAGCTCGTCAAGGAGGCCCAACCGCGGCTGTACGACTGGTACTGGCGGCACCGGACGCGCGACTCGCTGAGGCCGCTGGTCAACCTCGCGGACCGGGAGCCGCTGCTCCATACCGCGGCCCAGTATACGAGCGAGCGCGGCTGCACGACGATAATAGCCCCCGTAGGAATGGTGCCGGGACGCAGGGACGGGCTCGTCGCGATAGACCTACGGTACGATCCGTCGCCCCTCGTGGAGCTCGGCGTCGACGAGATACGGAGCAGGGTGTTCACGCGGAAGGCCGAGCTGGGCGAGGGGGAGCGCATCCCCCTGGTCAACGTGCGGCTCGGCCGCTGCCCCTTCCTCGCGCCCTTGTCGACCCTAGACGCGGCCGCGGCAGACCGCCTAGGCCTCGACCCGGGCCTGGCCCGGGAACGGGCCCGGGGACTGGCCCGCGAGCCCGACCTCATCCAGAAGCTCCAGGCCGTCTTCGCCCCTACCCCGCAGGAGGCCTCCGACGCCGACCCGGAGTACCGCATCTACTCGGGCGGGTTCTTCCGGGACGAGGACAAGGACGCCATGGCCGCGGTCCACGAGGCCGTGGCCGCTGTCGGCCCGGCCGAGGCGCGGCCCCGGGCCTACGGCACGCCGTTCATCGACGAGCGCCTGCCCCAGCTGGTGCGGCGCCTCTTCGCGAGGAACTGGCCGGGGACCCTGTCCAAGGCGGAGGCGGCCCGCTGGCGGTCGTTCTGCGCCGGCCGGCTCCTATGCCCCCGCATCGAGGGAGCCACCGACCTGGCCGCCTTCTCGAAGATAGTCGAGTCTCTGCTCTCGAGCCTCGATACGCCCGCCGACCAGAAGCCCATGCTGCTCGAGCTCCTGGACTACCGGACGACCCTGGAGCGGGAGATACTCTCGTACGACAAGGCCCCGGCGCCCAGGCGCCTCGGCGGACGATAGCTCCCCGACGGGGATCGCGACGCGAAAAGGAATAAAATGCCTTCTTTGACCTCGGACGACCGGATCTTCTATAGGGACCTCCTGCGCATCGCCGTGCCGATAGCGCTCCAGAACCTCATCGCCTCCAGCGTCAACATGCTCGATACGGTCATGGTCGGGCGCCTCGGGGCCGTCGAGCTAGCGGCCGTGGGGCTGGGCAACCAGATATGGTTCCTCCTCATGCTGCTCTTGTTCGGCATATCGACGGGGGCCGGCGTGTTCACGGCCCAGTACTGGGGCAAGCGCGACGTGGCGGGAATCCGGAGGACGACGGGCCTCTCCATGGCGCTCGGGCTCGGCGCGGCGCTCGCCTTCATGGTAGCTGCGATGGCCTTCCCGAGGTTCATACTTGGGCTGTACTCCAAGGATCCCGAGGTCGTCAGGATAGGCGCCGAGTACCTCCGCCTCGCGGCGCCGAGCTTCCCGTTCGCGGCGGCGAGCTTCGCGTTCTCGCTGGCGCTCAGGGGCGTGGAGCGGGTCAAGCTTCCGCTCGCCGCGACGGTCGTCTCGCTCGCCACCAACGCTATCCTCAACTACGCGCTCATTTTCGGGAAATTCGGCGCGCCGGCCCTCGGCGTGCGAGGGGCGGCCATCGCGACCGTCCTATCGCGCGTCATAGAGACCGCCATCGTCTTCCTCGGCGCCTACGCGAGGAAGATGCCCCCCGCGGGCACGCTCAAGGAGTTCCGATCGTGGGGGAGCGGGTTCCTGTCGCGCTTCGCGCGCATAGCGGCTCCCGTCGTCGTCAACGAGGTGCTCTGGTCGCTCGGCATTACCAGCTACAACGCCATACTCGCCAGGGTCGGCACCGAGGCCATCGCCGCGTACAACGTGACCAGCACCGTCAGCCAGCTCGCCATGGTGCTCTTCATGGGCACGGCCAACGCCTCGGCCGTCATGCTCGGCAAGCGCATCGGCGAGGGGGACCGGGCCACCGCGTTCGCCTGGGCCAGGCGCTTCGCGATCATGGCGCCCCTTATCGGGGTCGCGACCGGCGCCCTCCTCATTCCCGCCTCGCTGGCCTTGCCGTGGCTATTCGCGCTCGGGGCTGAGCCGCTCAGGCAGGCCAGGCTGATGATACTCGCGCTGGCCGTCATCTTCCCCTTCAAGGTGTTCAACCTCCACGTCGTCATAGGCATCTGCCGCTCCGGAGGGGATACACGCTTCGGCGCGTTCTTCGATATATTCGGCGTATGGCTTTTCGGGGTGCCGCTCGCGGCGCTCGGGGCCTTCGTCCTGCGAGTCGAGCCGTGGGTCGTCTTCGCGCTACTCTCGTTCGACGAAGTAGCCAAGAGCGGGCTCGGAGTCTGGCGGCTCGCCTCGAAGAAGTGGCTGAACGACGTGACCGTTTGAGTAAAGGAGACTGGAGCGACATGGACGGAAAAGAGCCAGCGCAGGCCGCGGACGACGGGGCGGAGGGACTCGAGTATCCCATCGAGTTCGAGCTGAGGGTGATTTATACGCTGGCCGAGGGCTCAGGCGTCGCCGCGGGGCTAGGGCGCATCCTAACCGAGCGCCGCGCGGCCCTGGGCCCGACGCGAGAGCTACCCTCACCGAGCGCCAAGTACGGTAGGCTCGCGTGCTCGGTGCGCTTCGCGGATAAGGAAGGCCTCTACGCGGCCTACGCCGAGATAGGCGCCCTACCGGGCGTCAAGGCCGTCCTATGAGCGGCCCGGGGCGGGGCCAGGCGGGAGGCCGCTTCCGCGTCGCCTACCTCTACGAGGACGACGAGATCGTCGCCGTCGACAAGCCCTGCGGGCTTCCTACCATAGCCCCGGAGGGCTCCAGGTCGAAGAGCCTCTACGACGTCGTCACCGACCATATAAGGAAGCGCAACCCCAAGGGCAGGGCCGCGGTCGTGCATAGGCTGGACAGGGATACTTCCGGGGTCATCGTGTTCGCGAAGGGCGCGCGGGCCAAGGCCGCCCTGATGTCGGCCTGGAACGAGTCCGTGGACGAGCGCGCCTACGTAGCGCTCGCAGAGGGCCGCATGCCGGCCGCCGAGGGCGTCCTAGACAGCTGGCTATCGGAGATCGACCCGTACCGAGTGCGGCAGGTGCCCGCGGGAACGAGCGGCTCGCTGAGGGCCGTCACGCGCTACAGGGTGCTAGCCGAGGGCGACGGCCTCAGCCTCGTCGAGCTGTCGCTCGAGACCGGGCGGAGGCACCAGATACGCGTCCAGCTCGCTGCCGTAGGATGCCCCGTGGTAGGCGACGAGCGCTACGGGTCCCGCCGCGACCCTATCGGGCGGCTCGGGCTCCACGCCTCGCTTATTTCGCTAGCCAGGCCGTCAGACGGAGCCACCGTGCGCGTCGAGTGCCCCGCCCCGCCCGCCTTCGCCGCGGCCCTCTCCGGGGCGGGCCAGCGTGGACCGAGCGGCTCCCCCGACGGCCCCCGGAGGCCCTTTCCCGACGGCCCCCGGAAGCCGTCGCCAGGGAAGGGCCCTCGCCGCGCCGGCGCGGAGAGCCGGCCCGCTCGAAGGGCGCTCGGGGCCGAGCGGGATGGGGAGAAGCGCGCGGAACGGGGGCCTCAGGCCCGAGGCCGCCTCGAGGATCGATCCCGGGCCTGGCCCGGGGGAGGCCCGTCCTCGCGGGCGGAAAAGCCGGCGACCGGGCCGAGGAAGTCCTCCTCGCGGTACTCGACGCGCACCAAGCGCAAGCCGTAGGCCCCGAGGGCCCCGGGCGCCGCCGAGCGGTCCCGGGTTTCCAGGGCGCGGAGGACGCTCCCGGGCCCCGCGCGGCCGAGCCCCGCCTCCAGCGCGAAGGCCGCCATGATGCGCGCCTGGTTATAGAGGAACCCGTCGGCGGTGAAGGCGACCTCGACGATATCGCCCCGGCGCTCGACGCGGACGCCCGTGAGGCGGCGCACGAAGGCCCGGGAGTCTTCCTTGGCGTTGGACACGGACGAGAAATCCCGCTCGCCCGCGAACGCGGCGCAGGCGTCCGCCATCGCGCGCTCGTCCAGCCTCCGCGGCGCGTGCAGGGACCAGCGGGCCTCGAAAGGGTCGCGCGCGCGCCCGTCGTGGAACCTGTAGGCATAGGTCTTCGAGACGGCGCGGTAGCGCGCGTGGAAGCCCTCCGCGGCCTCCCTGGCCGAGACGCAGGCCAGGTCGGGAGGCAACGCCCCGTCCAGGCGCGCGGCTATCTCGCCCGCCGGCAGGGCGGAAGAAGTCCAGAAATTAGCGGCCTGGCCGTCGGCGTGGACGCCGGCGTCGGTACGCCCCGAGCCTACCACGTTGACGCCCTCGGAGAGGAGCGCGGACAAGGCGTCCTCGAGGGTCTTCTGCACCGTGCGGGCCCCTCCGCCGAGCCGTTGCCATCCGGAGAAGCCGGTCCCGTCGTACGCGACGACGAGCAGGACGTTCCGGCCGGCGCTCCCGGCACGGCCGGGTTCCCTGCCCTTCACGGGCGGGCGCCGAACGAGCGGCGCGCCATGTCCACGATGCAGGCCACGAGCCGCCCGTCGTCTATGTCCTCGCCGTCCGAGAGGCCGGTCATGATACGCATCCTGTCCTTATAGTAGTCGCCGGAATAGGCGAACTGGAACATGACGACCAAGTTGTCCAGGCAGAAGGCGGCCAGCCCCGAGTCGACGTCGGGACGTATCTCGCCGGAGGCCTTGCCGGCCTCGAACATCCTGCGGTACAGCTCAGCGGTCACCGCCTCCAGCCTGTTCGACAGCCTCGCCGCCAGCGACGACATGCCCTGCGTCGTCGAGTCGAGGTAAATCTGATTAAGCTCGGGATACCGGTCGGCGGCGGCCCGCGCCTTCCACAGGAGCGACTCGAAGCTCGCGAAGAACCCGGCGGCCGGGTCGATCTCCGATATCTCCCGTCCGAGCGTCTCCGATCCTATGTCGATGACGGCGAGGAACAGGTCTTCCTTCGAGGCGAAATACGAGTAGAGGGATCCTATCGATATGCCGGCCTTCCTCGCCAACTCGTTGATACCGGTCGCCGAGAAGCCCTTCGCCGCGAATTCCGCCATCGCGACCCTGAGTATCATCGCCCTCCGCTCCGGGTCTATCCTGTCGAAGGTATTCCTATGGAACTTCCTCGTTCCTTCCGCGCCGGGCTCGTCGCTCATGCTAGTCCTTCCGTTCGGCGCGCCCGCGCGGGGCGCGCCGGATGCGGAATCCTACGCGGCGCGCGCCCTGCGGGTCAAGAAGCGGGCGTAGAGCCGGCGCGACCGCCGCCGACGCCTCGACAAGGGCCGTCATCCCGGAAAAGCGAAACACTTGTCGCCATAGTCGACCTTTATTGATTTGCGTTATCGCGCTTCTTGCACTTAGAATATCCATATATTCGCGCGGGGCCTCGATGCCCGCGCCTGGAGGAAACATGAAGCGTTCAGTAGTACTGTTAGCGCTCCTAGCGCTCGTCGTATCGTTCGCGGCCGGACAGCAGTCGGTCAGCGCGTACACGACGCTCGAAGAGCCGCTCGCCAAGGCCCTGTTCGACAAATTCGAGGCCGAGACCGGCATCAAGGTCAGCTTCGTACGCCTTTCCGGCGGAGAGGTCGTCGCCCGCCTAGAGGCCGAGAAGGCCAACCCGCAGGCTTCGATATGGGTAGGAGCCGTCGGCCTCGACCATATCACCGCCAAGGACAAAGGCCTGACGACCCCCTACAAGTCCAGGGCCGCGGGCAAGACCCCCGCCGATTTCAAGGACAAGGACGGGTATTGGATAGGCATGTACGTCGGCCCCCTGACCTTCGTCACCAACACCAAGCGCGCCGATGAACTCGGCATCAAGCCGCCGCAGAGCTGGGCCGACCTCCTGAAGCCCGAGTACAAGGGCATGATCCGCGTGGCCAACCCCAACACCTCGGGAACCGCCTACAACGTGATCACCACGCTCCGCTACATCTACAAGGGCGACGAGCAGAAGGTGTTCGACTACCTGAAGAAGCTCGACGCCAACATCGACCAGTACACCAAGTCAGGCTCGGCCCCCGGCAAGAGCGTCGCCATAGGCGAGATACCTATAGCGATCGGCTACGCGCACGACCAGGTCAAGCTCAAGGCCGGAGGAGCCCCGGTCGTCATAACCGCGCCCAAGGAAGGCACCGGCTACGAGCTAGCGTCGATGTCGCTCGTAAAGGGCGGCAAGGACGCCGTCAACGCCAAGAAGCTGTACGACTGGATCCTTTCCAGCCCGACCGCCCAAGCCGAGTTCGTGAACTACTACCTGGTCCTGGTCGCCCCTGGCGCGGCCAAGCATCCGGACGCCTTATCCCTCAAAGAGATAAAGACGGTCAAGCAGGACTTCCTGTGGGACGGCGATCCCGCGAATCGCTCCAGGCTGCTCAAGCGCTGGGACGAGGAGATCGGTTCCAAGCGCTAATTCCCTTCCCTTCCGCGGGGCCGGCCTTAGGGCCGGCCCTATCCCGTGCCGCTATCGGAGCCCTTCGTGTTCACTAAGGATAAACTACTTAAATTCCTTCTAGCCATCGCCGTCTTCGCCGCGGTCGATCTGTGGGTGTACTCCACGGTACGCTCGTCGCTCCGGGCGAACGCCGCCGAGACGCGCCGTAACGCCCTCGTGCTGCTGGCCCGGAGCGCCCCCGAGGACGCCGGGCTCCGCGACGACTGGCTGGCGTCGATAGCCGACTCGCTTCCCGGCGGCGCCGCCGTGTACCTGATCCCCGACGCCGAGGACCCTTCGGCCTACGAGGCCATCGCCGTCGACGAGGCTGCGCTCGAGCTGTGGAACGGTATAGCGTCCACGGACGACGCGGCAAAGGGGCTTGAGTCGGCATATTACTTCGAGAATTACGCGTCGTCAGTCAAGGCGACGCTATCGGATACGCCGGTCCGCCTGTTCTACGCGCCGGTAACGGACGATGCCCAGAGCGAGCTACTGGGCATAGCCGTGTTCATGGCTCCCGAGACGGCGGATTCCGGTCTCGAGCGGCTCCTCACGCTATTCGCGCTCGGCGTCTTCGCGCTATTCGCCGCGATGACCGGCGTCTCGCGCTTCTCCAGGGACTCGACCATCGGCTACGCCGTGCTCGTCCTCTCCGGGCTCGCCGTCGTGTTCATAGTCTTCCCGCTCGTAGAGGCGTTCAGGCTGTCATTCCTGACCGACGGCGAGTACTCCCTGGCTATATGGACCGACGCGCTATCGGGCGCCCACCTGCAATCCCTATGGGGATCGATCCGGCTCGGGATCTGGACGGCCACCGCCTCGACGCTGGTCGGGTTCCTCTTCGCCTTCGTCATCTACAGGACGAGCGCGCGGGGCAAGAAGTTCCTGTCGGCCATAGCCCAGATGCCCGTCATCTCGCCGCCGTTCTCGTTGACCCTGTCGATACTACTGCTGGCTGGCAATAACGGCCTCATTACCAAGCAGTTGCTGGGGCTGGAGAGCTTCTCCATCTACGGCCTGGGCGGCCTCGTACTCGTCCAGACTATCGGCATGTTCCCGATAGCCTACCTGACGCTCGCCAGCGTGCTTCAGGGATTGGACGCGACCCTCGAGGAGGCCGCGCTCGACCTTAACGCCAGCCGATGGTCGGTATTCCGCACGGTGACCCTGCCACTGGCGGTGCCAGGCATACTATCGGCGTGGCTCCTCGTGTTCACCAGCTCCCTCGCGGACTTCGCGAACCCGCTGCTGCTCGCGGGCAACTACCGGGTCCTCTCGGTCGAGGCGTACATCCAGGTTACCGGCCGCAACGACCTCGGAGGCGGCGCCGCCCTTTCGCTCCTGCTCCTCCTGCCGACCCTCACGGCGTTCTTCGTCCAGCGCAACTGGGTATCCAAGCGCTCGTTCGTCACGGTGACGGGCAAGCCTAACCTCAAGCTCGTAGAGATCGCCTCTCCGGCCGTGAGGATAGCCATGACCGCGGGCGTCTGGCTCGTCATAGCCTTCGTGCTGTCGCTGTACGGCACCATAGTAGCCGGCTGCTTCGTCAAGAACTGGGGCATAGACTACAGCTTCACCCTCTCCAATATAGGAGAGGCCCTGTCCCGCGGCAAGGACGCGATACGCTCGACGCTATCGCTGGCCGTCATGGCTACGCCGATAGCCGGCCTCATCGCCATGGCTTCGGCCATGATATTCGTACGGAAGACGTTCGCGGGCAAGCGCGTCCTCGAGGCGGTGATGATGACCCCGTTCGCGATACCTGGTACCCTGCTCGGCATCGCCTACATCCTGGCCTTCAACAAGACGCCGTTCCTGCTCGTCGGCACGGGCGCCATCATCGTCATCAACTACATAGTCCGCGAGCTTCCCGTCGGCATAGAGGGCGGGGTCGCGTCGCTCAGGCAGATCGACCCGTCCATCGAGGAAGCGGCGAGGGACTTGGGCGCCGACGAGGGCATGGTGTTCAAGAGCATCGTACTGCCGCTCGTGCGGCCCGCATTCATCTCCAGCATGTCGTACACCTTCGTGCGCTCGATGACGGCGGTCAGCGCGGTCATCTTCCTCATCTCCGCCCGCTGGTATCATATGACGGTGCTGATCTACAACTTCTCCGAGAACCTGAGGTTCGGTCTCGCGAGCGTGCTCGCGACCACGCTCATAATCATAGTCATGGGCGCCTTCGGCCTCATGAGGCTCCTCGTGCGCGACACGGGAGCGTTCGACAAGACATTATCACGATAGGCGGAGCGTACCATGGCTAAAGAACCGGTAGCGGTCACGATCGACCGCGTCACGAGGATATACAAGAACGTCAAAGGGCGTAAGGACGTCGTCGCCGTCGACGACGCCAGCTTCGTCGTCGACCCCGGGGAGCTCGTCACCCTGCTCGGCCCCTCCGGATGCGGCAAGACGACGACGCTCAGGATGATCGCGGGCTTCGACCTGCCGACGAAGGGCGCCATACGCATAGGAGGGGAGGACGTCAGCTCCCTGCCCCCCAACAAGCGCGATACGGCCACGGTGTTCCAGAGCTACGGCCTGTTCCCTCACATGAACGTCGCCGAAAACGTCGCCTACGGCCTGCGCATCCGCAAGGTCCCCAAGGCCGAGATAGACGAGAGGGTGAAGCGGGCTCTGGCCCTGACCGGCCTGGCCGACTACGCCGAGCGCTCGCCCGGCCGCCTCTCCGGCGGGCAGCAGCAGCGGGTCGCTCTATCGCGCAGCCTCGTCGTCGAGCCGGGCGTGCTCCTGCTCGACGAGCCGCTGTCCAACCTCGACGCCCTCCTCCGCGAGCAGATGCGCGTGGAGATACGCCGCATCCAGAAGTCGCTAGGCATAACCGCGGTCTACGTCACGCACGACAGGGTCGAGGCGATGAGCCTCTCCGACCGCGTCATCGTCATGAAGGACGGCAGGATCAGGCAGATAGGAGCGCCGAGCGTCATATACGAGCGGCCGGACTCCGCGTTCGTAGCCGGGTTCGTGGGCAAGGTCGCCTTATTCCCGGTGGAGGTCCGCGGCGTCGACGGCGACGCCTGCGCGTGCACGCTGCGCGGCAAGGCCATAAAGGCGGGCTCGAGGGCGCCCGGGGCGGCCGCGGGCTCCCCGGCGGTGCTGATGGCCAGGCCGGAATCGCTCAGGCTGGGCCCTCCCGACCAGGGCGTAGTCGACGGCACGGTCAGGCAGAACGTCTACCTCGGCTCCAGCGTCGAGTCGTTCGTGACGACCGAGTACGGGGAGCTCCTGGTGCAGATAGACGACCCGGCCGGCAAGCGCATAGCGGCCGAGGGCGAGCGCGTCTCGGTATCGTTCAACGAGGAACGGGTCCGGGTGCTGCCGGCTTCGGCCGATTAGGGGGAAGGCCGGGCCCCCTCCTCGGGGATACCGAAGTAGCGGAGCAGGCCGAGCACCGAGAAGACGTCAGCGCACGCCGGCGACATCCCGGCGACCCGTACCGACACGCCGGCTCCCTCGGCCTCGGCCAGGAGCCTGGTAAGGGTCCCGACGCCCGTCGAGGAAATGAACCTGACGCCTTCAAGCCGTAGCTCGAGGGTCGAGCCCGGACTAATCCGGGCGAGGGCCAGCGCGGCGCCCTCGTAGAAATCCGGCGACGTCTCGCTGTCGAGGACCCCGGCCACCGTGATGGTAGAATTGCCTCCCGGGCCGCCTGGCGGACAGTACGTCGCCGAGGAATCAGGATGGCGCTCGCGATACTCGGCGAAGACCTGGTAGTCGCCGCCCATTGACTTTTTATCCATAAGTTAAATATAGCCTTTATCATCCAGACATCAAAATAAAATCCGTCTCGTTACGCGATCATCCTGAGTCCTAAGCCTTAAATTTACCTTAATTCCGCGATTTAATATTTGACAGTCCTTTAAAACAATGCATAAATGAATATATGACGAATTTATTCATTGGTTCAGATCGTCGAACCCAAAAGGAAACAGCCCTATTCGAGGCCGCCCTGGACGTCTTCGCGGAATTCGGGTTCCGAAAGGCCGGCATCGAGGATATCGCCAGGCGCGCCGGCATCGCGAACGGTACCGTATACCTCTACGCGGCGAGCAAGCGGGACCTCTACAAGCGGGCCGTGGAATACGGGCTGGACGCTTGGCAGGCCCACGCGGCGAAGGCGGCGGAGGAAGCCGCGGAGGGCACCGAGCCAGGCCGCGGACGCGCCAGGAACCGATTCGAGGCGCTCTGCCGGGCGGCCTATTCTTACCTGGCCGCGGAACCCCGCCTGAGGAGGATCATGTCGCGAGACCCTTCGCTGTTCCCGGCCGCCCCCGGGTCGGCGGAGGGCGACGACCCCTTCGAGTCGGTTAACGGCCGCTCGGTCGCCATGCTCGAGCGCGCCATACGCGAAGGGGTAGATACCGGCGAGTTCGCCGTCGAGGATCCCGCGGCCGCGGCCGAGCTCCTCTTCTCGCTCTACCGCGTGATGATAGAGAAGACCTACGTCGAGGAGGACGGCGGCGAGCGCAAGCGCTTCGAGGCCGGACTATCGATAATCATGAACGGCATCTCCGCCCGCGGGGCTTAGCGGGCGCAAACGACACGATAGGGAGGCCATGATGGAGAGGACGAGATACCTGAGCGAGGAATGGGCGGCGATCGCCGGCGCCAAGCTCCGGGCCGAGCTGGATCCGCAGAAGATGAACAAGGCGAGCGCGTCGATGAGCAACATCTACGAGCGATGCTCCGACGGCGTCGACCGCTTCATTTTCATCGAATGCTCCGACGGCGAGCTGGCCCGCTTCGAGGTCGGCTCGGGGGAGCCTCCAAAGGCGGAATTCCGCATCCACGGGGATTACGACACCTTCGCGATGATAACCCGCGGGGAGCTAGGCTCCCAGAAGGCGCTGATGACGGGCAGGCTCAAGCTCAAGGGGAACATGGCCAAGGCCCTGCGCCTCTCCTCGCTGGCCGACAGGATCAACAAGGTCCTAGCCGGTATCCCGACCGATTATTGAAAGGAAGATTACGCTATGCCCTACGACCTACGCCCCGATAGTCCCTACTGGATCGATAACCGCGCCAGGGTTCGCGGCCTCCAGGAGGCCATGGCCCGGGAAGGGATCGACGTCTACCTCGCGAGCCGCCCCCGTACGATGAGCTTCATCATGGACGCGTTCTGCCCCTGGCGCAGCTATCTCGTCGTCCCTCCCAAGGGGGACCCCGTCTTCTTCACCTTCGTCGTCGACGCCGTACGCGTGGCCGACGAGACCTGGCTGCCCGAGGATAACGTGCGGGCCTACGCGCCGATGGGCGGCCAGGACCAGGTCTCGGCCGTCTCCTGCTTCGTGCTCGAGGAGCTCGGGCTCTCGAAGGGACGGGTCGGCTACGAGGACGGGATGTCGACGTGGACGCCCGAGGGGTACCTGAGCCGTTACGAGTACGAGGCCTTCCGCGCCGCCCTGCCCGGCTTCGATTTCGTCAACTCCCACGAGCTCGTCGACGCCATGAGCGTCATCAAGGACGCCGGGACCATAGCTCGCTTCAGGGAAGCGTCGCGCCAGGTGGACGAGGGGCACAAGGCCGTACGCGAGGCCATTTCGAACGGAGGCTGGAAAGGCCTGACGGAAACGGTCATAGGCGGCATAGGCGCCCTGGCGATGCGCAGGGCGGGCAGCGTCTCGGAATGGAATTTCGCCGGGCTCAACGAGATATCCTCCGGCCGGAGGACCGCGCTCGGCGCGTGCACGCCCCCGACGACGAGGCCCCTCGCCGCGGGCGAGCCGCTCATGGTCGACCTGCACTCGATGCACCGCCTCGCCCTCGGGGACCACTCGCATAACTATCTCATCGGGCCGGCGACCAAGGCCCAGCGCAGGCACGCGGACAACTTCGTCGAGCTCGTCCGGACGGTGCTAGGCGCCTGGAAGGCCGGCTCCACGCCGTCCGGACTGGCGGAGGCCATGTTCGAGCGCGCCGAGGCCCTCGGATGCTCGGACTTCGTAGTGCCAGGATGCGAGCACGGCATAGGGCTCTTCGGAGACGAGTGGCGCATAGGCTCCGCGGCCGACAGCCCACTGCCGTACTGGACCGATCCCGACCACGCGTACGCCCCCGGCGAGATGGTCATCTGCGCCATGCAATACGCCTCGCCCGCCGACGGAATAGGCTTCCGCTACGAGAACCCCATCGTCATTGGCGAGCGCGGCGTGGAACCCCTGTCGAAATACCCTCTCGGCATCGAGGAAGTATAGGATAGGTACGGTCCCGCGCCGGACGGGGAAGGCGCGCCTTCCTCGTCGCCGTCTCGACAACGCGACGGATTTCCGCGATGATAGGCCCCTCGGTCCCTGGCGGGCCTACCACCCGGAGGTTTTGCGTATGCTCAAGACGGTACTCGTCCTCTCGTTCTTCTGGCTCAGCGCGGCGCTGTCGTCGCCCCTGGCCGTCGTCTACATGCTACTGGACGCCGCGGGCCTCGGCCGCTGGGCCAGGCCGGCCCTCGGCATCTACACGAGGGCGTGGGGCCGATGGGTCCTCCGGGCCGTCGGCGTCAGGGCCACGGTCGAGGGAATCGAGAACGTGCCGGACGACGACCGCATCTGTTTCGTCGCCAACCACCAGGGAGACCTCGACATCGTCATAATGCTCGCGTTCATGCCCAGGCCCGTCGGCTTCGTGGCCAAGAGCGAGGCCGCGTGGTTCCCCTTCATCAACATCTGGATAGCGGCGCTCGGCTCGTCGTTCATTAACAGGAAGAGCCCTAGGCAGGGCATGAAGGCCATAGAGAGGGGCGTGCGCAGCATAGGGCGGGGCCACGCGATGGTCGTCTATCCCGAGGGCACGAGGAGCCGGAGCCCGGCCATGCTGCCTTTCAGAAAGGGGGCGTTCAAGCTCGCGACCAGGTCCGACGCCACGATCGTCCCGGTCTCCATAGACGGCTCGTTCAAGGTCTGGGAGGCCCATAACCGCATAGAGTCGGCAGACGTCCGAGTCGTCGTCCACCCGCCGATACGCACCGCCGGCCTCGGGGCCGAGGAGCGCAAGGCCGTCCCGGAGCTCGCCAGGGCGGCCATCGCCTCCGGCCTCTCGGCGCCGGGAGCGCCCGAGGGCAGTATCGCCTAGCCGCGCGCGTTACGGGCTCGGCCCGCGCGCCGGCCCGGGACTAGAAAGCCGTTACCTTCTCGGAGAGCCGGAGCGGCGGGTAGATGCGCTCGGCCACCGGCGGCATGGAGTTATAGACCCAATCCACGTCGACGAACCCGCCGGAGCCGGCCTTGCGGAAACGCCCGCGCACGAGTACGTCCTCCATGCTCAAGGCCATCGCGAAGAGCGCGACGCTCGAGCCGTCGGGTATCCCGGCGACCTCCTCCGGGTACTCGGTACCGGGCAGGTACGCGCGACCGCCGCCGGAGCACGACGCGGCCAGCTGGGGCACGACGCGGGGATAGCCGTCGGCGCCGACGTAGGCCGCGAACTTGAGGTTGCCCGGCCTCGAGACGAAGGCGCTCGTCCACGGGTTCATCGCCCCCGGATGCGGAGCCGGCCCGAGCCTCGGGCCGATGGCCGCCTTGGCCAGGGCGCCCTTCGCGAAGCCCGCGACGACCCGCCCCATGGCGATAGGCTCGGCGCCGCTCGCGGATACCACGTCCAGGTAGTGCACCGTGTGTATGCCGAAATACGAGTTATAGCGCCACATCGGCTTCTTATTCATCATAGCGTGCTCGGGGCCCGAGTCGGACTTCCCCGTCCACGAGGCGGTACCGCGCCATACGCGCCTATCGAGCGACAGGAAGAGGAATCCGACCTTGCGCCGCTCCTCGGCGTAGCGCTTTCCCCGCCCCTCGCAGAACTGCCCGAACACGAGGCGGCGCGTATCAAGGGCCTGCATCGCGGTTATGAGCGTAATATGAGGCAAGCCGTCGGGATCCACGGTCGCCATCAGGCCGACCTTCCCGTCAGGCTCGAAATTAGGCAGATCGCCCTCGTCGAAACGGTCCTTCATCGTCATCGCGCCCTCCTTTTATCGATGCGTCGAGAAAAAAACCCGCGCCGCGTCACGATTCGTCCCGCGTCATCCCGGTCCATCGTACCTTGTCGGCCGGCCAGCCCTCGGAGACGGCGGCGCCGACGAGCGCGCCCATCTCGGAGGCGCTCTTCAGGGGAGCGCCCTCGAGCTCCCAGGCCCCGCCTAGGCTCCTGTACTTGCCCGAGCACAGGTTGTTGAAGGCGCACAGCTCCCATCGCTCCACCCGGCCCCGCGCCTCCGAGGCGAGGAAGCGCGCGATGCCCCGGACGTTCTCCGCCGAATCGGTCATGCCCGGGATGACGGGAGTGCGTACCCACAGTCGCTTCCGCCGCCCGCCCGGGGACTCCGACCCCGCGACCATGGCCACGGCCAGCCTGAAGTTATCCCGTATCGCCTCCAGGCTCCCGCCCACGTTGCGCGCGTGGCGCTCCGGGTCGGAGTCCTTGAGGTCGTAGAGGATAAGATCGGCGTGCTCGCAGGCCGCCTCGAACTGCTCGGGGGAGCACATGCCGCAGGTATCGATCGCGGTGCCGACCCCCGCCTCCCGGAGCCTGGACAGGAGGTCCCGGACGAAGGGCGCCTGGAGGCAGGCCTCGCCGCCGGAGACGGTCACTCCGCCATCGTCCCCGAAGTACGCCTCGTCCTTGAGGAGCTCGGCGGCCAGTGCCGCGGAGTCCCGCCTCGTTCCCCACAGCTCCATCGCCGCGGCGGGGCACTCGGCGGCGCAGGCCCCGCACGCCCGGCATCGCGACCTGTCGATGGAGACCCCGTCCCCGCCCAGGCTCAACGCCCCCGCCCCGCACGCGGAGACGCATAGCCCGCAGCCCAGGCACCTCGCCTGCGTCCAGCGCGGCTGGGGCGTCGCCTTGATGCTCTCGGGGTTGTGGCACCAGCGGCAACGGAGGGAGCAGCCCTTGAGGAAGAGCGTGGTCCTGAGGCCCGGGCCGTCCTCCGTGCTCATGCGCTGTATCTCGAGGACCATGCCGCTCGTTTCGGTTACGTTCGTAGCGCCGCCGGGATACGCCATCACAGCTTCTCGTGGGAGATCCTGGCTATCACCTCGTCCTGCAGTTCCTTGCCGATGCTCGTGAAGTACGCGTTATAGCCGGTGACGCGCACGAGCAGGTGTCGGTACTCGGCGGGGCGCCTCTGCGCGTCGCGCAGGACCTCGGGGTCGAGCATGTTCACCTGGAGGGCCGTGCCGCCGTTCTCCGCGTAGCCGCGCAGGAAGGCCTTGAACTTGGCCTTGTTCTCCGGCTTCTTGATGAGCGCGGGATTGAAGCTGATCGTATGGCTCGCCCCGTTCGGCAGGACGTTTAGATAGCCGCCCCAGTCGCCGGCCTCGCCCTTCGCCGCGCGGCCGCCGAGGGCCTTGCCGACGGAGTTGGCGTTAGCGGTCGGTCCGTTGAGGTCGGCCCCGTTGGACGGGCATATCGCGTTGGACAGGAACTGATCCTTGGGCCTGCCGTCGGGGCTGGCCGGCAGGATGAAGCCGTCGCCTACCCAATAGTTCCACGACAGCATGCCTGGCCTGAATCGCCTGCCCGTCGTCCCGGTCTCGTACTTCCAGGTCTCGGCCGTCCACAGCTCCATGACGCGGCGGGCCATGGCGTCGGCCTCGTCGTCGTCCCGGCCGTACTTCGGCGCCTGGTTCCTGGCCCTCGCCTGGAGGACCTCGTGGCCGACCCAGTTGTCCTTCAGGGCGCTGACGAGCTCGTCCATGGAGCAGGCGCGCTTCTCGAACACGAGGTAGCGCACGGCAAGCAGGGAGTCCACGGTCGTCGCGAACGTCACCGCCTCTATGGTCACGAAGTTGAGCTCGGGGCCGCCCTGGGTTATGTCCTTGCCCTTAGCCGCGCAGCCCCGCACGAGGGCGGACAGGTACGGCGTCGGGTGCATCGCGGCGCGCAGCCGGTCGCCGCGCTCGTATAGGTCGACTATGGCCTTTACTATGGAGCGCGTCTGCTCGGCGTACGCCTCCCAGAACTCCTCGAAGCCCTTGAAGCCCCGGGGATCCCCGGTCGCGGGGCCCTGCCTGACGGGCTTCTCGGTGACGCCGGTGACGGCGTCCGTGTGCGGCACGAGGGGCATGCCGTTACCGAGGGCCAGCTCCACGGCCTTGAGGAGGTTCAGGTTGCAATCCACCGTACCGGAGCGGTCGTTCCCGACCATCGTGTTCTCCAGGCAGCCTACGGATGCGTACTCGTGCACGTTGTCCTCGCGTATCAGGCCGCCGACGCCGGCTAGCCTCGATTCGCGCATCATGCCGGCCATGGATCGCTCGTCGAAGTTGAGGAGGAAGGGCGCGCCCTGGCTCGACGCTATCATGTCCACGGCCTTGTCCAGCAAGGCCTCCGGGCTGCCCCGGTGGAGCCTCAGGTTAGGCTTGGGCTCGAGTATGGGCGACATGTCGTCTATCACCTCGAGGAGGAGGTAGGTAGCGTCGCTCGTCATGTCGACGCCGCCCGGGCCGAGGCCGGAGAGGTTGAAGAGCTGGCCGAAGCCGGCGGTGATGCCCTGGTTGCCTATCCGTATCATGGAGTCGTACGCGGTATTGGCGTGCACCCAGAAGCAGCCGAGGATCTCCTTGGCGAAGTCCCGCGTCATGCCGGCGGCCTTAGATTCCTCCCAGAACGGCTCCAGCATCCTATCGAGGTTGCCGAATGACACGCCGGGGCCCGGGTAGTTCTCGTCGCTCATCACCAGCATATGGGTCAGCCACAGCGACTGCACGGCCTCCCACAGGTCGCGCGCGCCTTCCCAGGGCACCCGGGCGAGGTTGTCGGCCATCCGCCTAAGCTCGCCCTCCCGCGCGGGGTCCTCCTCGAGGGCGGCTAAGCGGAGCGCTTCGTCGCGATAGCGCGCGGCTAGCTCCCGCGGCATGGAGCAGGCGGTCTTCATCGCCCGTAGCTGGGCGCCCTGCCCGCCCGCGCGCTCGGCGTCGCTCAAGGCTTCGTACAGCGCGTCGAGCTCCGCGTCTATGGCCTTGAAGCCGTGGCGGAGCACGCGACCGTAATCGGGGATAAGGTGGCCCGCCGTCGGGCCCGCGTTCCCGAAGCCGTGGTTATGGAAGGCGATAGCGTCATGCCGAAGCCCGGCCTTGCCGTACAGGATCTTCTCGCGCTTCTTCGTCTGCGCCTTATCGAGGCAGAGGGACGTGTGGATATTGAAGCGGCCGCCGGCCAGCAGGTCCCCGGGCAGTATCTCCTGCGGGAGGCGGTCGAGCATCACCTTCTTGTTGAACCAGGCCCTGCGCTCGGGCAGGCTCGTCTCCCAGAAGCCCTCTCCCGGCTCAACGCGCTCGGCGACCTGCATATACGAGGTCGTGAAAGTCTGGAAGAACGCGTAGGTCTCCGGGACGATATGATAATTGCACTCGTTGTAGACGACGTCCCAGGGGGCGCCGTCCGTGAAGCTTATCTGCTGGTTGTTCCAGGCCCGGCCCGCGCCCTCGAAGTAATAATCCCTGAGGCCTAGCACCCTGGGCGATAAATTCGCCGGCCGCTTGATCCCCGCCTTAGTACCCGGCCTCTCGATGGCGCGTTCCTGCATAGTCGGCCTCCTACTGGTTCTACCAATTATGATAGCACCATATCAGAGGCCCCGCAAGGAGAATCGCGCGGCGCTCGCCGACGGCCGTACGCCGGCCGGCCCGCCTAGATCCTGAAGAACGCCATGGCGCCGTCGAGCTCCCGGGCCCTATCCGCCAGGGCCTCGGCCGTATCCGAGACGACCGAGGCCTGGGCCGCTATCTGCTCGCTGGTCGCCGAGAACTCCTCGGAGATGGACGCGTTCTGCTGTATCACGGTATCGAGCTGGGTAACCGCGTCGGCGATCTGGGTAGCGCCGGAATCCTGCTCCCTAGCCGCGACGGCTATCTCCTGGACCAGCTCCGACGTGCGACGGATATCCGGCACCATCTCGTCGAGCATCGTGCCGGCCTTCTCGGCGATAGCCACGGAGCTGAGCGATAGCGACGATATCTCGCCCGCGGCCAGCTTCGAGCGCTCGGCCAGCTTCCCTACCTCGCTCGCCACGACGGCGAAGCCCTTGCCGTGGGCCCCGGCGCGCGCGGCCTCGATGCTCGCGTTAAGGGAGAGCATATTGGTCTGCCTCGCGATATCCTCGATGACCGCTATCTTCTCGGCTATCTGCCGCATCGCGAGCACGGTCTCCTTGACCGAGGCGGAGCTCGCCTCGATGTCGCTGGCGGCCTTCTTCGCGATCCGCTCGGTCTGCGCCGAGTTCTCGGCGCTCTGCTTGATGTTGGCGCTCATCTGCTCTACGGAGGCGGAAACCTGCTCCGCGTTGGCGGCCTGCTCGGTAGCGCCCTGCGACAACTCCTGGCTGGAGTCGGAGACGCCCTGGATGCCCGTTAGCATCTCGCGGGCCCCGGACGACAGGTCGGAGGAGCTCATGCTTATGGCGTCGCTCGCCTCCTTGACCTCGCCCACTACCGCGAGCAGCTTCGTCGCCATCGAGTCCATGGCCCCGGCGAGCGCGCCGAGCTCGTCGGCCCTGGCGAGCATCCCCCGCTCCGGCCGGACGCGCAGGTCGCCCTCGGCTATTGACACCATCAACGCCTGCGCGACCTTGATCGGCCTGGCCACGCTGGTCGCGACGACCGTGATGACGACGGCTCCGAGCGCCACGCCGCAGACGCCGAGCGCTATCATCAGCGTCATGAGGCGCCGGACGGGGGCGAGCATCTCGGTCAGGGGCAGGACGAGCGCCACCGACCACGGCCTGGCGTCGGTTCCGACCCTGACCGGGGAGTAGCGGAGGTACGACATGGCGCCCGTCTGGAGGTTCTTCTTGAAGACGGAGAAATTGCCCCCCGCCGCTATGGCCGCCAAGTTCTCCGCCTGGCGATCGGGGATATCCTGGCCCACCTGCAAGCCTATCAAGTCGGCCTTAGGATGGACGACTCGCTTACCCTCGTTATCGGTCATTATGGTATACGAGCCCTCGATGGGCTTGAACGCCGAGACTATATCGGAGATGCTCTTGATGGCGATGGTGCTCCCTACGACGCCTATGACCCGGCCGCCTACCAACATCGGGGTAGCGAACCCGGAGTAGAATTTCTCGTCCTCCTTCTTTCCCGTGCTAGACTGGGCGAAGGGCTGTACAATGACGTCGACCTTCTCCGTCCTCGCCCGCTCTATGTACGGCGCCTTGCCGGCGGCCTCCGTCCACGGCACCTGGATCACTTTGCGGTCGGGCGAATAGGTCCACGCGGTCGCGAAGCGCCCGGTCTCGGTCTGCAGGATACCCGCGGCCTTGGCCGCAACCTCGTCGCCCATCGCGCCCGGCTCCATGAAGACCCAAACGGCCAACATGCGGGGGTCAGCCTCCAAGGCCGGGAGGATCATCCTGGCGAGGACCTCCCTGTCGCGCAGCCCTGCGCGATACGCGCCTTCGATGGAGCGGGCGAGGCCCTTTAGAACGAACATGCCGTTCTCGAGCTCTACCTTGACGGACGAGGCTACCCGCTCGGCCATCTCGTCGCCCCTGCTCACTATCTCCGCCTTGATGACTCGCTCCGCCGTGAAGTACGACGCGAGTATGACCGCGGCCAAGGTGCCTATGAATATCAGGATGGACGGAACAAGTATTTTCTCGCGGATCTTCAGCTTGAAACGCATCGGGGCCTCCCGTAAATAGCAAGGCCGTACCTTTCCGGTACGCCCGCTAATAAGCCTATGCTCCTCTTCTCGCTTGTCAATGATGGGCAAAGTAAAAAAAAGGCGTCGCCCCCCCGGAGGGCGCGACGCCGTTGGATTCCCCGCGCCGGGCCGCCGATGCGGCGGCCGGGGCGCTACGATCAGTCGGCGCGCCTCAATACGGTGACGCAGTTGGTCACCGACGAGCCGCCGACGTTGAGCACGACGCCGACCTCGGGCGCGCCCTTCGCCGGGGCCGCGCCTATGGGCTGGCCGACGAGCTGCTTATAGAGCAGGGCGTGCATGGAGGCGCCGGTCGCGCCGACCGGGTGGCCCTTCGACTTGAGCCCGCCGGAGAGGTTCACGCAGACTTCGTCGTCGCGGGTGAAGCGGCCGGCCAGGTAGTCGTCGCCGCCCTCGCCGTCGGCAGAGAGGCCCAGGGCCTCGGTGCACAGGATCTGGTTGATGGTGAAGCAGTCGTGCACCTCGGCCACGTCGACGTCCTTGGCCGCTATGCCCGCCTCGGCGAAGGCGAGCCTCGCGGCCTCCTTGGCCGCCATGAGCTCCCACATGTTGGGGCGCACGTTGATGGCCAGGCGCTCCGTCGTATGCCCTATGCCGGCTATCTCGACGACGGGCTTACCGCGCTTCCGCGCGGACTCGGTGCTCGTGATGACGAGGGCCGCCGCCCCGTCGGAGACGAGGGAGCAGTCGTGGAGCCGTAGCGGCGACGCTATCATGGGGTTCTTCTCCTCGGGCAGGCCGAGTATGGCGGCCGCGCTCGACAGGCCTAGCTTATCGGCCGGGGAGCCCTTGCCGAAGTGCGCGAGCGGGTTATCCAGGCCGTTGCGGTAGCACATCGCCGAGACCGCCGCCAGCATCTCGGCCAGCTTACGGTCCGACAGCTTATAATGGTCCCGGTAGCCCTTGGCGTACTCGGCGAACAGCCCGGGGAACGTCATGCCCGTCGCCCCCTCGCTAGCCCAGTGCGACGAGCAGGCGAGGGCGTGGGTCACGCCCTTGGTATCGAGCAGGTTCATCTTCTCGACGCCTATGACGAGGGCCGTCTCGCATCGTCCCGACTCCACGGCGTAGAGAGCGTTATAGAGCGCCACCGATGAGCTGGCGCAGGCGTCCTCGCAGCGGGTGGCCGACTTGAACCTGAGGCCCGCCGGGTCCACCTCGAGCGCGTTAGGCGCCAGGTGCTCCTGGTTGGCGAACAGCGACGGCGAGCAGCTGCCCACCCATATGCCGTCGACGCTCCCCGCCTCGACGCCCGCGTCGGCGAGGGCGCCGCGCCCGGCCTCGTTCAGGAGCTCGTATATCGACTTGAGGTCGGTGACCTCCTTGGTTTCCCTATCCTTCTTGACGAACGAACCGAAGGCGGTATTATGCGCCCCGATTATGCTTACCTTGCTCATCGTATTCCCCCCTAGTAGCTATGATTAACCTAGATCTACTTCCATGCAATCCTTATCGACGACGATGTCGGCGTCGGTCTTCTCAAGGATATACTCCACGGTGTAGGGCTTGAAGTACTCCTTCAGCGCGAACGCGCCGCCGCGGACCTCGAAGAAGCCGATATCGGTGACGACGTAGTCCACCTCGGCCGCGGCGGTCAACGGCAGCCTGCACCTGCGCAGTAGCTTCGAGGCCCCGCTATTGTCGAAGTGCTGGGTCGCGGCGAACACCTTCTTGGCGCCGACCGTCAGGTCCATCGCTCCGCCCATGCCCGGGACGAGCTTTCCCGGCACCTTGTAATTGGCGAGGTTGCCTAGCTGATCGACCTCGAGCACGCCGAGCACCGTGTAGTCCACGTGCCCGCCGCGGATGATGCCGAAGCTGGTAGCCGAGTCGAAGAAGCATCCGCCCGGCTGGATAGTCACGCAGGCGCCTCCGGCGTTGACGAGCATCGGGTCCTCCTCCCCCTTGGCGGGGGCCGGGCCGAGCCCGAGGAAGCCGTTCTCCGACTGGAGCACTATAGTGACGCCCGCGGGCACGTAGTTGCCAACCAGGGTCGGGAGCCCTATGCCGAGGTTGACCACGTCGCCGTCGCGGAAGAAGCGCGCGATGCGCTTGGCTATGTTTTCCTTATTCGCTACGTATTCCATCGCTGTCCCCTTACTGCCTGGCCCGGACGAGGTGCGTCACGAAGACTGACGGGGTGACGACGACCTCGGGATCGAGCTCGCCTATCTCCACTATCTCGTCGGCCTCCACGATGACCGTCTCGCAGGCGCTGGCCATCAGCGGGTTGAAATTGCGGCCGGTCTTGTCGTAGGTGAGGTTGCCCGCCTTGTCGGCCTTCTTGGCGCGGATCAGGGCGACGTCGCCCCGGAGGGCCTTCTCCAGGAGGTACTTCCTGCCGTCTACCTCCACGACCTTCTTGCCTTCCTCGACCTCGGTGCCGACCCCGGTCGGCGTCAGGACGCCGCCGAGCCCCGCTCCGGCGGCTCGGATTATCTCGGCCAGGGTCCCCTGGGGCACGAGCTGGACTTCCGTCTCCCCGGCGTTCATCTGACGCTGGGTCTCGCCGTTCAGGCCTATGTGCGTCACTATCATCTTCTTGAACTGCTTCTTGGCCACGAGCCTGGCTACGAACGTCATCTCGCCGGACTTCAGGTTGTGCATGGCCGTGTCGTTGCATACCAGGGTCAGGTTCTTCGTGCCCTTGCGCTCGAGCGCGTCCAGGAGGCCCGCGGGGGAGCCGCAGCCCATGAACCCGCCGAGCATGACGACGGCCCCTTCCCTGATCAGGTCGACCGCGGCGTCAGCCGTGATAATCGGTTTTGCTACCATAATTAAAGCTCCTATGCGTTCTATGGTCCTATCCCTCCCGGGCGCGGCTTCGAGGCGTGCGTAAGGTCGTGGCCGGGAGGGTAGGAAGGGACCGGGCGAGAGCCCGGCCCCCCTTATCGAGGCGGCTAGTCTTAGAGGAAGAACAATCCGAGCGAAGTGACGATGCCGGCCCACAGCAGGATGACCGTGGTGTAACCCATGATGTCCTTGATGTTGAGCTTGGCTACGGCGAGCAGCGGGAGGGCCCAGAACGGCTGGATCATGTTGGTCCAAGCGTCGCCCCAGGCGATGCCCATCGCCGCGCGGCCGTAGGAGACGCCGAGAGCCTCGGCCGCCGGCATCATGATCGGGCCCTGGACGGCCCACTGCCCGCCGCCGGACGGCACGAACATGTTGACGATGCCCGCCGCGTAGTAGGTGAACAGCTGGAACGTCTTCGGGGTAGAAATCGATACGAACCAGTTGGACAGCGTAGCCGCGAGGCCGGAATTCACCATCATGCCCATGATGCCCGCGTAGAAGGGGAACTGCAGGACGATGCCGCCGCAGGTCCTGACCGACTTATCGACTGCCTTGACGTACGCGATGGGCGTCCTATGGAACAGGAGCCCGAGTATGAGGAAGATGAAGTTCACCACGTCCAGGCTCAGGGATCCGCCCTTGACGAAGTACCTGACGGCGAAGACGGCGCCCACGACCACGATGATCAGGGCGAGGACCATCGAGTTCTCCTGCCTCTCGGCGGGGGTCATGTCCTTGCGGGCCTTGGCCGGAGCCTCGGCTATGTCGTCGTCGGCGAAGATGGCGGGGTCGACCTCGACTATCTCCTCCTTCTTCTTGGGCATCATCAGCATGTTGATGACGGGGATGGAGACCAGGAGGACGGCGAGGATGACGAGGGTCTGGGTCGAGAAGATCGTCTCGCTCGTGGGGACGATGGCGCCGTGGGCGAACTTCTCCATGACGGCGTTCTTGGCGGCTATCGACAGGGGGATGGACGCCGAGAGGCCGGAGTGCCAGACGACGAAGCCGGAGTAGGCGCTGGCGACGAGCAGCGGGTAATGGATACCCTTGACCGTCTTGGCTATCTCCTTGGCGAGGATAGCGCTGACGATGAGGCCGAAGCCCCAGTTCAGCCAGCTGCCGATTACCATCACGACCGATACCGTGATGATGGCCTTGGCCGGGGTATTGGCCTTCTTGGCGATGGCGACCATGACCCTATGGACCGGCTTGGAAATGGCGAGCGCGCTGCCTGTCACGAGGACCAGCACCATCTGCATGGAGAACCCGAGCAGGCTCCACATGCCGCCGCCCCAATACGACGCCATATCGAGGAACGAAGTCTTCTGGATTATCATCCCGAGAGCGAATACGATGATCGTCAAGACGACGGCGAAGACGAACGCGTCCGCTATCCATCGCTTGGCTATCTTCGTAAAGAAATTGCCTAGAGCCCTGACCATATTGGCCTCCTCTTTCTGTAGTACAAGTCTATAAGCACGTATCGTGCCAACTACTGAAAGCGGGTTTTAGCCGTTGAATCGCTTGTATTTACGCAGGATAGAGTCCCGGGCGCGACGGACGGGTGCAATTTCCAGCGCGCGGCGCGCAATTCTTTGCGCGCCTCATCACGTCTCTCCTGGCGGCTCCGCGCCCCTCTGGGCGGTTCCGCGACGCCTAGCGGATTTCGTACTTCTCCAGCTTGTATTGGAGATTGCGGATAGAGATACCGAGGTCCTTCGCCGTAGCCGTCCGGCTTCCCTTGAAGTACGCGAGGCGCCTGAGGATGATATCGTGCTCGAAATCCTCCATCAGGTCCTTGAGCTCCCGCTTGAGCGTCGCGTGGTCGTGCTCCTCGAGGATCAGAGAGTCGGCTTCTATGGTATCGCCGTCGGCGCAGATGAAGGCCCGCTCGAGGACGTTCTTGAGCTCGCGCACGTTACCGGGCCAGGCGTACCCTCGGATGAGGCCCAGGGCCGCCTCGGATAGGCGTATCGACGGGCTGTTGTACTTCCGCTTCAGGAGCTCTATCAGGTACTCGCATATCAGGCGGATATCGTCGCCCCTATCGCGCAGGGGAGGGACGGTGAAGTGTATGACGTTAAGCCTATAGAATAGGTCCTTCCGGAAGCGGCCAGCCTTGATCTCCTCGGGGAGGTTCTTGTTGGTTAGCGCGATTATCCTCGTCTCCACGGACACCGGGCTCACGCCCCCTACCCTATAGAAGGTACGTTCCTGCAGGAAATCCAGGAGCTTGGCCTGGAGCTCGTACGGGATCTCGGTTATCTCGTCCAGGAGCAGCGTGCCTCCGTTAGCCAGTTCGACGCGGCCCTTCTTCTGGGCGCTCGCCCCGGTGAAGCTGCCCTTCTCGTGGCCGAACAGCTCGGACTCGAAGAGCGTCGCCGGGATGCTCGAGCAGTTCGCGTACACGAGCGGCGCCTGGGCCCCGGACAGCGAGAAGTGGATCTGCTTTGCCAGCACGTTCTTGCCGGTGCCCGTCTCGCCGGTCACGAGTATCGGCACGTCCGCGAAGGCCAGCTTGGGTATCAGCGACTTAATGCTCTGGACGGCCTGGCACTCGCCTATGAAGTCCTCGTAGTACATGCGGTTCTTGTGGAGGTTCCACAGGACCGTATTCTCCTTGCTGACCGAGACGAATTCCAGGGCGCGCTTGACCGATATGAGTATGGTATCGACGTCGAAGGGCTTTGTTATAAAATCATAAGCCCCGGCCTTCATGGACAGCACGGCGTTGTCCACGGTGCCGAGGGCCGTTATAACGATCACGGAGAGCATAGGGTTGGCGGCCTTCAGCCTGGGAAGGAGCTCCACGCCGGTGCAATCGGGAAGCATCAGGTCGAGGATGCAGAGGTCGGGCTTGTCCCGGGAGACCGAATCCACGGCGGCCGCCCCGCTCTCCGCCTCCACGATCGCGAAGCCTTCCAGCGACAGGAGGTCCTTGAGGAACTCCCTGACGTTAGCCTCGTCGTCGCAGACCAGTATCTTCTTTACCACGTCAGTCCCCCTCCCGCGCCCGTTCCCTGGGGAAGCTCAGGCTCACCGCAGTGTACACGCCTTCCGCGGAGTCGATGAAGAGCCCCCCGCCGTGAGACTCGACGATTTTCCGGGAGATCGCCAGGCCGAAGCCGTTGCCCGTCTTCTTCGTGGAGAACATGGGGTTGCCGACCCGCTGCAGGGCGTCGGCGGGGATGCCGACGCCGGAATCCACGACCCGTATCTCCACCGCCTCGCCGCGATCCTTGACGAGGGCCACGACCCGGCCCGAGCCCTTGGACGCGACGGCCTCGCACGCGTTCTTGAGCACGTTATCCAGCACCTGTCCCACCTTGAACGCGTCGACCATGGCGCGGTAATCGCCCGACCGCTCGGCGAATACCGCCGGGCGCGCCCCGTAGGGCGTCCAATCGTTGCGCTCCACCGCCTCGGCGACCAGGGCCCGTAGATCGGCGCGCCTGAGCTCGAGCCGGCTCTTCCCCCCGTACAGGAGCATCTCGTTAAGCAGCCGGTTGACCCGGTTCAGGTCCTCGTCTATCAGGCCCAGGTACTTGCGGCGCTTCTCCTCGTCGACTCCGGGCCGCCCCAGGAGCTGGGCGAAGCCCTTCACCGACGTCATGGGGTTCTTCACCTCGTGCACCACGGCCAGGGCCATCTCTCCGAGGACGGCCGCCCGGTCCTTCTCCTGGATCTCGCGCTCGTAGCGCCTCATCGTTGTGATGTCCCTGAACACGAAGACGGCCCCTAGCCTGGAGCCCGTCTCGTCGAACATCGCGTTGCCGTAGACCTCGATGATCTTGCCTTCGTACTCTAGCTCCGCCCCGGGCGCCCCGCCGTTTCCCTCCAGGCCCTTCTCCACTATCGCGCCTATGCGCGGGCCGAGGACGTCGCGGTAGCTCGAGTCGATGAAGCCCTCGCCGAATTCCGGGAATATCTCGAAGAACGCCTTGTTAGCCCGCGTGATGACGCCGGAGCACGATATGGCCAGGACCCCGTTCATGACGCCCTCGAGGATGCTCTTGTTATAGCACTTCACGAGGTTGGTCGTATCGACGAGGTCGTTGATGGTCGTGACGATGATGGACAGCTCGCCCTGCACCTGCGGGATATGGTAGCTGGGCATGTGGAACAGGACCTCGATGCCCCTCTTGATAGCCAGGATCTTATCCAGGAGGCCCTTCATGGTCATGGTCAGGCTCACGTAGATGAGGGAGATGATGAGCGCCTGTATCATGAAGACCCGGCGGATGATAGGCTCCAGCTGCTCCCCTATCTTGTCGAGGGTCTCGTTGGACCATATATAGCCGATGGTCTCGCCGTCCCGTATCACGGGCCACATGCAATTGAGGATATCGCCCCTTACGAGCGTTCCCGTCTGGACTATGGGCTTGCCCGTGGCCATGACCTCGTAGCCCCGGTGCCCCTCGAAGATAGATTGCCCGACCGTATATTGGAACTGCTCGCTCGGGCCGTAGGTGAGCACCGCGTCGAGCTCCCGCCCGTAGTAGCCGACGCCCACGCCGGCGTTGCCCGAGGCGACGAAGTCGGTGACGGCGCGGAGCCTGGAGTTAAGCACGGCTATCTTCGTCTCCCTATCGGCTCCCGAGACGCCCTCCTCCGCGAGGATATCGTCGAAATTCCCCTCGAGCGCCGCGTCCAGCTGCCTAGCCAGCCCGAAGAGCTTATCGCGCTTCTCGATGAGGATATTCTCGGTGATCTCCTGCTTCAGGAACCACGACAGCCCGAGCATCGGCACGACGACGCTGAGGAACATGACGATGAGGAGGCGGGTCGTAAGGCGCATGAGTATACAAAGGCCGAAGGCGGCGCGGTTGTCAATGGCGCGTCCGCCCCTTTCCCCTCGCTTGCCCCGCCACGCCCGTCGGGGCTAGAGTACGGGCATGATAAACGAAGTGTACGAAGAACCGTTCATGGTCCGCACCTGGGACGTCGACGAGGCCGACCGCCTGACCATCGCAGCCGCCTATAACTACTGCCAGGAGGTAGCCGGCAACCACGCGAGGGCCCTCGGCGTCGGCTCCGAGTACATGGCTGCCAACGGCCTCGTCTGGGTGCTATCGAGGATGAGCGCGGTCCTAGACTCCAGGCCGGCCTGGGGAACCCGCCTCGCCGTTCGCACCTGGCCCAGGGGGACGGACCGCCTATTCGCCATGAGGGAGTACGAGATCCGTGACGAGGCCGGCGCCGTCGTCGGCCGCGGCCGCGGAGCCTGGCTGGTAGTCGATTCGGCCACCTTTAGGCCCCGACGCCCCGAGGCGATAGCCGAGATGCTTCCCTCGCGCCCCGACCTCGAGACCCTGCCCGGGGGAGCGCTCCCGGTCGCTGCCGGCGAAGGGCTCGAGCTCGCCTACCAGCGGGCCGTCGCCTATTCCGATATAGACTACAACGGGCACATGAATAACGCGCGATACGTCCAATGGATCCAGGACGCCTTGGATCCCGCCGCCCTTAGCGGGGCGGCCGGCCTCAGGCTGGACATCAACTACCTCGCCGAGATGAGGCAGGGCAAGGTCGCCGGCGTCTACCGAGGGACGTACCCGGCCCGGCCGGAAGGAGGCTGGACGGAGAGCGCGTCGTTCGAAGGCAGGACCGACGAGGGTCAGTGCTCCTTCAGGGCATGCCTGTCCCTGGATCGCAGGCAGTCCTAGCGTGAACTGAAGGAGCCGCCTCAGTAAAACCCCCGAACGTCGCTTCCCTCCGCGATAATCGATGCGTATATTATTACCATGTTGGTAATGAATAACCGAAGCCGGCTAGGCGCCGATACCCGGAGTCCTCGCCGTCGGTCATACGCGCCCGCTCTAGCGCCTCTCGCGGCGGCCCTGGCCGCTGCGCTGGCGATATCGTGCGGCGGAGGCCCGTCGCCCGGCCGGGCCGATCCGGGTCCGCGGCCGTCGAACATAGGAGGTGCCACCATGCCCGTGATCAAGTCGGCGGACGCCGCCAACGTCTGCTACGTAGAGCCGACCGAGGAGCTCCGCGCCAGGCTCGGCCCGGAACAGTACGCCGTGCTCGTCGAGAGCGCTACGGAGCCTCCGTTCAGGAACGCCTACTGGGATAACCACGAGCGCGGCATTTACGTGGACGCGATAGACGGGGAGCCCCTGTTCGCCTCAAAGGAGAAATTCGACTCGGGGTCGGGTTGGCCCAGCTTCTGGGCGCCCATAGACCCCGCCAAGCTCGTCCTAATCGAGGATCTTTCCTTAGGCATGCGCCGTATCGAGGTACGCGCGAAGGCGTCGGGGGGCCACCTGGGCCATCTATTCGACGACGGCCCCGACCCTACCGGGCTTCGCTACTGCATCAATTCCGCCTCGCTTAGGTTCATACCGATCGATAGGATCGCCGCCGAGGGCTACGCGGAGCTCGCGGGCCTGTTCGAGGCGGGCAGATAGGCGAGCGAGCCGGGGGAACCCCTTAGAGGGGAACGGAGGCGAGCCTCGCCGGTTCCGCCCTCGGCGCGACGCCTCCGGAGCTTATGTCCGACAGCTTCGCGCAGAACGACTCTAGCCCGTCCTCCTCCACGTCGACTTCCATAGTAATTTCCTCCGCGAAGCCCTCGCTTACGATAGTCGCCCCGGATTCGCCTACCGCTATCTTTACCCGGTCGAAGAGCCTGTACGGCAAGGAGAACGAGACCCTGCGGGTCTCCACGAGCCTCGCGCGCCTGGTTATCGCCAGGACCGCCTTTCCCGCCTCCGAGTAGGCCTTGACGAGGCCGCCCGTGCCGAGCAGGGCGCCGCCGAAATACCTCGTGACGACGACGACGACGTTCCCGAGGCCCGAGCCCTTGAGCGCGGCCAGGAGGGGACGCCCGGACGTGCCCGACGGCTCCCCGTCGTCGGAGCAGTATTCCGTGACCGACGCCCCCCCGCCTACTATGAAGGCCGGTACGTTATGCGTCGCGTCGCGGAATTCCCGCCTCGCGGCCTCGATGAACGACCGGGCCGCCTCGACGGAATCGGCGGGGGACAGGCTGGCTATGAAGCGAGAATTGACTACGACTATCTCAGCCCGGGCGGGCTCGTACGGCACTATGAGCATGATTCTAGTTATACCACGCGATCGTTCCTTGTGCCCCGCCCGGCATGCGTTATACTATCCTCAATACATCGAGGAGCGGGGTTACCATGGCAAAAAAGCACGCGGGACTATTCGACGCGTTCATCCGTCCCTACAGGGACTCCGACGTCAGGCTCTATAAGAAGGCCAAGCTCCTGGCGCCCGTCGCGTTCGCGATCGGCTCCCTGGCGGCCGCGCTCGCCGCGCTGATGACGGCCACGAGGGCGTACGCGGTCGCCGGCCTGCTCCTGGGCCTGATCCTGCTCTGCGCCCTGTCGCTCGTAATGATGGCGCGGGGCAAGTACGGCCTCGCCTCGGCGATATTCCTGTACGCCCTCTTCGCCGTGATGTTCGCGGCGATTAAATTCGACCAGTACCGCGATATATACGAGTGCTACGTCTTCGGCACGCTCGGCGGCTTCATACTCATCTGCGCCGGGCTCGTCGCCTCCAGGCCGGCGCACGCCGCGATCCTCTCGGGGCTCAACCTGGCCGCGATAGCCGCGCTCTACGTCCTCGACTCCCTGCCGCTCGACGGGGGCGTGGTCACCGAGCTCGCCGCCCAGTCGCTCGGGACGAGCGCCGTCCTCATGATAGCCGGGGGAATTTTCAGCGCCATGGCGATTCGCATGCAATCCGACCTCGTCGCGGAGACGGAGCGCTCGTCGGGGAGCGCGAGGAGGCAGTTCGAGGAAATGACGGCCGCGGTAGGCGCCGCTCAGTCGTCCGCCCTCGCCATAGGGACGCGGCTATCCAAGGCCGCCCAGGCGCTTTCCTCGTCGGCGGCGGAGCTGAAGGAGGTCGCCGACGAGGAGACCTCGGGTCTCGCGTCGCTCGACCTCGCGCTGAGCGCCGCGGAAGACGGCGAGAAAGTAGCCGGGACGACCCAGGACCGCGTCAAGGCCGCGCTCGACCAGTACTCGGCCAAGGTACTCGAGGCCTCCGCCTCCATAGCGCAGATGGTCGAGTCGGTGGACGGCATCGGCCGCCAGGCGGCCGAGCGGCAGGACGCCATAGGACGCCTGGTGGAGCTGGCGCGGGACGGCGACGAGCGCGTTACCCGCATCGGGGAGGCCATATCCGGCATAGTCGTCGCGACCGGCAAGATGGAGGAGATGAACACCCTCATAGGCGAGGTCGCGGAGCGTACGAACATGCTAGGCATGAACGCCGCCATCGAGGCCGCCCACGCCGGCGACGCCGGCAAGGGCTTCGCCGTCGTCGCCGAGGAGATACGCACGCTCTCGGAGACCGCGGCCGAGGGCTCCGGGTCCATCGCGGCGATACTCGCCGAGACGAAGGACGTCGTCTCCGGCGCGTCCAAGGCGAGCGCGCAGACGAGCGAGTTCTTCTCGCGCATGTCGGAGGAGATCCAAAGGGTATCGGCGACCCTCGGGGACCTCCTCGTACGGCTCAAGGAGATATCCGCGGGCACCTCGGGAGTGACGGACGCGATGAGGGGCTTCTCCTCGCTCGCGGAGGCGGCGAACGACGCGGTAGACGACACGCGGTCGGCCTTCCACGAGACCTCGTCGAGGGCGGCCTCCTCCCGGGTCGTGGCTACCGCGATGAGGCGCGCCGCGGACAGGATGACGACGGCGTGCGGCGCCCTCCTGTCCCAGGCCTCGGCCCTTAACGAGCTCGGCAGGGAGAACGTCCAGCGCATGGAGGAACTCAGGGCCAGGCTCGAGGATACGGGCGCCGCTTAACGAAGGGAGCCGATCGACGTCGCGCCGGCCGCATAACGCGGCTAGCCGCTAGCCGCGGGCCGATGGCCGCGGCCCGGCCCGCGGGGATATAGTACTAGGCGCTACCCTCGGGTAGCGGGGGAGTCATACAGATGATACGAAAGAACCGCGGGCGCGCCGCTTGCGCGGAGTACGCGGCGTGCGCCGCGATGATAGCTATCCTTACCCTCGGCGGCTGCGCGAGCGCCGGGCCCGCGACGCGGGAGGCCTCGGCCGGGGCGCGGCCCACGGTGCGGGAGGAGAACCCGATAAGCCTCGAGACGGCCTTGGACTCCACCAGGGCGTCGATAGAGCTGGCGATGTCGCAGTCCCTGGCCGGGGCCACGAGGCTAGCGCTCGACAGCGTCGAGGCCGCGCTAGGAACGGCTAAGGACCTCGCCTCCATAGCGGGGGCCTTGGAGGCCAAGTCCTGGGCTCTGCTATTCGCGGGATCTAGCGAGGCCGCCCGCGAGGCGCTCAGGCAAGCGAGCGCCGTCGGCGCGCCGGCCGGCCCCGGGCGCGCGGTGCTGGAATTCAGGCTGGCGGCCTTCGACGGCATGGAGGCGGCCAGGAGATCGGCGGCCCGCGCCCTGGAACGCGCCGACCTGGGTCAGCGGGCCGCTACCGCCATAGCGGTGATGCTCGGGGAGAAGGATATACGCGATATCAGCCTGGACTCGCCGGAGGCCGCGACCGAGTACGCGACGTACCTCGCCGGGTACAGCCTAGCGCCCGAGCCGCCTACGGCGCCCGCGCTCGCGGCGGCCTCCGCGCCTCCCGCGGCCGCGGAGGGCCCAGTCGTGGTCGTAGCGAGCCCCGAGTCGGTCGGGGCGGACGACGCGACTATAGCGGTCGCTCGCCTCGCGTGCAGGGACGCCTTATCGAGACGGGGCGACCTGCGCCTCGTCGACGCGGACTCGAGGAGGACGGCCCTGGACGAGCTGGAGCTATCGCTCTCGGGCGCGACGGCAGGCGAGAAGGACATGGCCGTGGGCCGCCTGTTCTCGGCCGACTTCGTCGCCGCCGGGAGCGTCGTCAAGACGGATTCCGGCTGGCTCGTCGCGTACTCGCTATCGTCGTCCCAGGACGGCAGCATCGTCGCGAGCGGCTTCTCCATGGCGCCGGATCACGCAGGCATCGCGGCCGCCGCCGCGCGCTTCGCCTCGAGCCTCGACGGCCTGGCCGCCGCGGCCGGGACGCCGTAGGCGGCTACCGTGCCTCAGTACTCCAGCTACTGCGAATACTGCGCGGCCTCGCCGGCCGGCGACCCCAATAAGGCGTACCACGACCTCGAGTACGGCTTCGCTATCGATTCGGACGCGGGCCTTTTCGGTCGGCTCGTCCTGGAG
>Ga0180007_10001031_pt1 | contig 40328 bp, 29 predicted proteins | sample MM_PC_MetaG_FD_121122 | JGI IMG/M metagenome (GOLD analysis project Ga0180007, IMG submission 121122) | Groundwater microbial communities from the Aspo Hard Rock Laboratory (HRL) deep subsurface site, Sweden - MM_PC_MetaG | ecosystem: Environmental > Aquatic > Deep subsurface > Groundwater... | reverse complement strand
TGGGGAAATGAATCCGGAAGAACTCTGGGAAACAACAATGGATCCAAGTCATCGGGTGCTTAAGAAAGTAGAAATTAATGATGCCGAAGAAGCTAATAAGATTTTTGATATTCTGATGGGCTCTGAGGTTCCACCTCGTAAATCTTTCATCCAATCCAACGCCAAGTTAGCGGAAATTGATATCTAAAAAATTTAGTTTATTTTTTCTTTAAATTATTTTTTATTTTTTATTTCCTCTGAAAGTTTTTTTAGGAGGTCTTCTTTGGAGATTTGACCAAGCTGTCCTTTGTCGTGGGATTCTAGAGTTATTTTTCCGGCTTCTATTTCTTTATCACCAATTACAATCCAATAGGGGATTTTATTATTTTTAGCATCACGGACTTTTCCACCCAAGTTTGCTTCTTCGTCATCCAATTCGGCACGGATGTTATTTTCTTTCAATAAATTAAAAATTTCCTTCGCATATTCGTTGTGATTAGTACGAACGGGAATAACTTTTACCTGCACAGGTGAGAGCCAGAGAGGAAAAGCGCCAGCATAGTGTTCGATCATTATGCCCATAAATCTTTCTAGAGAACCATATATCACTCTGTGTATAACCACAGGTGTTTTTCTTTTTCCATCCCTATCTGTGTATTCCAAATTGAATCTTTTTGGAAGCTGAAAATCAAGTTGCATTGTCCCCATTTGCCAATCTCTACCAATAGCATCTTTCATAATTATATCTATTTTAGGTCCATAGAATGCTCCATCACCTTCAGCTATTGAGTATTCTTTTCCTGATTTTTCAAGAATAGCTTTTAGGATTTTTTCTGCATTATTCCATGTTTCAATTTCTCCTAAATAACCTTCTGGTCGTGTTCCTAGTCTGAATTTATATTCAAGACCAAAAATTCCATAAAAATTTTTACATACTTCCATAATATGCTCATATTCACTAGCAATCATGTCTTCCGTAATAAAATTATGAGAATCATCTTGTTGAAATGAACGACATCGCAATAACCCATTCAGTGTTCCAGATCTTTCATATCTATGTAATCTATCTGTATCAGACAAGCGAAGAGGTAAGTTTTTATAACTTAATTGCATAGATTCAAACACTAACATTGCATTTGGGCAATTCATGGGTTTAATACCATAAACTTCATTTTCTCCCATATCCGCAATAAACATATCATCTTTGTAATGGTCCCAATGTCCAGAAATTTTCCAAAGTTCAGATTTATTTATTAGAGGACTCATTATTTCTTGATACCCCATTTTAGCGTGTTCACTTCTCCAATAGTTTTCAAGTTCTTTGTAAATAAGTAATCCTTTAGGTAGCCAATACGGCATTCCTGGTGCAGTTTCATGAAACATTAACAATCCCAATTCTTTTCCTAATTTCTTATGATCTCTTTTTTCTGCTTCTTCGCGTTGTTTTAAATAAGCATCCAATTCTTCTTTATTTTCAAAAGCAAGTCCATAAATACGTGTAAGCATTTTATTTTTCTCATCTCCTAGCCAATAAGCGCCAGCGATGCGGTCGAGTTTAAAAGCTTTGGGATCAATTTCCTTGGTTGAGTCGATGTGTGGCCCACCACAAAGATTATCAAACCAATCGGATTTATAAAAACTAACTTTTTTTTCTCCCTGTGTTTTCAGGTCATCTATAAACCAGGTTTTATAAGGGTCGTGTTTGTAAAACTTATAGGCTTCAGAAAAGTCTACATCGTGCTGTTTAAACTCAATATTCTCTTTTATCATTTCCTTTATTCTCTTTTCCAGTTTGGGTAAAATTTCCGGAGTAATTTTTTCTGGCAAATCGTAATCTTGATAAAAACCATCATCGATAGCTGGTCCGACACCCAAACCGACTTGCGGGTATAATTCTTGTATTGCCATACTCATTAAATGAGACAATGAATGACGAATTTTAACCAATTTTTCCTTTTTTTCCATAGATTATTATCATAACATATTATCTTTTTTTACAAAATTGCTTTTAACTCATAGTATGCTAAGATGGGTACATTATGGTAATACGAATGAGACATACAAAATCACATACGGCAAACAGGCGTTCTCATCATGCGATTGAGAGCACAAGTTTTTCTAAATGTGAAAATTGTCAGGCCTTAAAAAGACGACACACGGTTTGTTTAGGTTGTGGTTTTTATCGCGGTAAAAAGGTTTTAGATTTAATTAAAAAAACCGAAAAGAAACAAAAGAAAGCTAAGGCAAAAAAAGCGGAAGAAAATAAGTAATTATGGCGTCCCTCGCGCAAGTGCGCTTCGGGATGCTCATAAATTATATTTACATTCGTTCATTAATTTATGGCAAATAGGCACCTTTCCAGATCAATAGTTCTTCAGACACTTTTTGAGTGGGATTTTTTACCTCTTGATAAAAAAAATGCCAATCTGGTTAGTGACGAAATTAAAAATGTATTAAAAAGAAACTTAAAAGAATTTGCTCCCGGTTTTGAGGACGATACTTTTGTGTTTTCGCTACTGGAAAAAGTTTTTAAAAAACAGAAAGTAATTGATGAAATTATAGAAAAGGCTGCACCAGACTGGCCTCTTGATAAAATTTCTATTGTGGACAGGAATATTTTAAGAATTGGCTTAGCCGAACTTATTTTTGGTGATCGGAAAGAGGTTCCTCCTAAGGTGGCTATTAATGAGGCGATAGAATTGGCGAAAACTTTTGGTGGAGAAAATTCCAGTAAATTTGTCAATGGCGTGCTGGGGGCGGTTTATAAAGAGATAGGGGAACCCGGCAAAGAGCAAATTAGTAAAAAAAAGAAACGGGAAGAAATGTTAGATATTACTAAATTGCCGGTTGATAAAAAGGGCGGAGCGCTTGTTTATGCTAGAAAAGACAATAAACAAGACGGCAAAATTATGTTTGCCTTGGTCCATGATGTTTTTGGATATTGGACTATTTCTAAAGGTAGTGTGGAAGAAGGAGAAAATGAAGAAGTGGCAACTATCCGGGAAATAAAAGAAGAGATTGGGCTGGATATTAAAATAGAAGAAAAATTGGGCGAAAATGAATACGTAGCAACTCATCCCGTGAATGGAAAAAGTTTAAAAAAAGTAATTTATTTTTTAGCGGAGAGCAGGTATCAGGAACTTGTTTTGGAAAAATCAGGTGGATTAGATGGAGCAAGATGGTTTGAGCTTGCTGTAATTCCAGAACTTCGTATTTATAACGATATAATACCTTTATTTAGCAAAGCGATTGAAATTATAAGTAAAAAATAATAAATAAAATGATTCAATTTTCAGAGTTTGAAAAAAAAATAAAAGTAATTTTTAAAGATAAAGATTTACTCAAGCAATCTTTTACACATCGTTCCTTTATAAATGAAAATCCAGCCACTGCTATTTCTCATAATGAGCGTCTGGAATTTTTAGGAGATGCAGTTCTTGAACTTATTGTTACGGATTTTCTTTATAAAAAATATCCGCATTATTCGGAGGGAAAATTGACCGCTCTTCGTTCCGCTCTCGTGAATGCTATTATTATTTCCGAAGTTGCTTTAAAAATAGGGATGAATGATTACTTACTTTTATCTAAAGGGGAAGCTAAAGATTTTGGTAAGGCACGGCAATATATTTTGGCCAATACTTATGAAGCGTTTATTGGGGCAATGTATCTGGACCAAGGTTATGATGTTGTGGATAAATTTGTGACTAAAACTCTTCTACCTAAAACTGAAGAAATAGTAAATAAGAAACTTTGGCGGGATGCCAAAAGCTTGGTGCAGGAAAAAGCGCAAGAATTTATGTCATTTACTCCTTTATATAAAGTTCTGCACGAGTCGGGTCCAGATCACGAAAAACATTTTACGGTGGGAATTTATTTTGGGAAAGATTTAATAGCAGAAGGCAAGGGTCAAAGTAAACAAGAAGCCGAACAGAATTCTGCCTTAGCTGCCTTAAAAGTAAAAAATTGGTTTGATTAAAACAAAATAATGCGACTTAAAACACTGCAAATCAATGGCTTTAAATCTTTTGCTCAAAAAACTATTTTGGAGTTTAATACCTCAATTGTTTCTATTGTGGGGCCGAATGGTTCCGGTAAGTCTAATATTGTAGAAGCTATTCGTTTTGTCCTAGGTGAACAATCTATGAAATCAATGCGTGGGAAAGGGGGCTCTGATCTTGTTTTTAAAGGATCAAAAAAATTACCCAAAGGCTCACGGGCTGTTGTTACTATTTATTTTAATAATACTGATAAAATTTTTAAGCTAACAAATGACGGAGGAGAAGATATAAATTTGAATTATGATATTGTTTCAATTTCTCGGGAAGTTTTTTCTGACGGGATGAATAAATATATTTTAAATGGTTCCGAGGTCAGACTAAAAGACATTCACAATTTGTTGGCCTCGGTTAATATTGGTTCTTCGGGACATCATATCATCTCGCAAGGAGAAGCTGACAGAATTTTAAACGCAAATTCCAAAGATAGAAAAGAAATGGTGGAAGACGCCCTTGGGCTTAGGATTTTCCAGTATAAAATAAAAGAGTCTGAGAGAAAATTGGAACGAACAAATGAAAATATAAAAGAGGTTGTTCTTCAGCGACGGGAAAATGCTCCGCACCTTAATTTTTTAAAAAAACAAGTAGAAAAGTTTGAAAAAACAAAAGAAATGCAGACAGGGCTGGTAATTCTTTACCGAGAATATTTTAGCAAAGAAAGTGTTTATTTAGAAAAAGAAAAAAAAGATTTATCGGCGGAAAGAAATAAATTGGAAAACGAACTCAAAAACGTATTGAGTAAAATTTCCGATACCGAAGATGGCAATAACTCTAAAGGTAATAAAAAAATAGATGAATTAAAAATTTTTGAACAAAAAATAAATTTTATTCATGGAATAAAAAGTGAAATGGAACGAAAGCTCGGACGAATGGAAGGAATGATTGAGGTGAAAGAAAATAAGGTTAAAATTTCCGGTCGTTGTCCGTTATGCGGAAATGAGATTAAGGAAATGCATCCGGAACAGATAGAAAAAAAGAAGAATGAAGAAAAAGAATTGGCAGAATTAAAAATATTACAAGAAAATACGTTAGCTGAAATAAAAAAGATAGAGATAGAAGAAAAACAGTTGGCTGAGAAAGTAGAAATACTGAAAAGGGAAATTAATATAGAAATAGAAGCTTTGCGTGATTTGGAGCGTGAAAAATTTACTTGGAAGGTAAGGCGTCAAGAGCTTTCTTCAGCCTTAGAGCTTATAGTTATTAAAGAGGGGAACTTGAGGAGCCGCAGAGAAGCGTTTGAAAATGAGTTAAAAGAGGGCTCAACCTTGGTTGGACAAGAGGTTTTGTCTTTTAAAGACTATAAGATAGAAGATGAAAAAAAAGAAAATACACAAGAGGATTTAAAAAGAAAAATTGAACGGATAAAAATAAGATTAGAAGATGCTGGTCTTGGTAATGGAATAGAATTAATGAAAGAATTTAAAGAGGTTTCAGAACGAGATCAATTTTTAGCAAAGGAGATGGAAGATTTAGCTAGGAGTATTGAATCTTTACAAAAACTTATTTTAGATTTAAAAGAAAAAATAGATTTAGAGTTTAAAGAGGGAGTTAAAAAAATCAATAAAGAATTTCAAGAATTTTTCTCCCTTATGTTTGGTGGTGGACATGGCTCACTTTCAATTGTACTAGAAAGTAAAAAGAAAAAAATGGTTGAATTTGATGAGGAAGATTTAGGTAATGGGGATGAATCAGAAGACGAGCGAAATATTGTTTTTGAAAAAGGAATAGAAATAAATGTTTCTTTGCCACATAAAAAAGTGAAAGAACTGCATGCTCTCTCGGGAGGGGAAAGGTCGCTTACTTCCATTGCTTTGCTTTTTGCTATGTCGCAAGTTAATCCGCCTCCTTTTCTAGTGCTGGATGAAACGGATGCGGCATTGGATGAAGCTAATTCTCGTAAATATGGAGATATGCTAGAAAAATTATCCAAACATTCTCAACTTATTGTTGTTACTCACAACCGCGAGACTATGTCCCGCGCCGGAGTGCTTTATGGCATTACCATTGGCTCCGATGAAGCTTCTAAGCTTTTGTCAGTAAAATTCGAAGAAGCCACCCAGATTGCAAAATAACAACTTTGTCCTAAGTTTTTCGAAGGGCAAAATAAATTTTTAATATACGCTATAGCGTATATATTATTTACGTATTTTGAAATTTAACTTTTTCTTCTTTGCCTTGAATTATTTTATCCAGCTGAAAGGCGGAATTTAGTTGGGTGATGTTTTTTTTGACTGTCATTGAGCCATCTCTGTATAATTTTAATTCTAAAAGCATACCTTGCATAGTTGGTTTGCTCCAAGATTGGTCAAAAATAAAATTGCCGAGAGAGTAGGCAATGAAGCTATTTTTATAAACTTCAGTATCCTCTACCACGTGTGGATGGCTTCCGATAATAATTTTTGCACCGTCATCAACAGCCCGATGTGCTAAAGATTCTTGTCTGGCACTATGTTTGGTTTGATATTCTTCTCCGAAATGAAAAGCTACAACGAGGTAATCAACCTGCTTTGATGCATTTTGGATTATTTCATCAAAACGTGGATTGTTGGTGAGCAGCAAGCCGGATTTTTCTGTTTCTGCCCCCATCCAATTTGGTCCTACATCCGAGAAAGCCAAGAAACCTATTTTCATTCCGTATTTTTCAATAATTATTGGAATTTCAGTTTCGGTGCTATTGTTTCCTCCGCCGATATAAAGTATCTCATTTTCCTTTAAGCGCGCTAGAGTGTCAGTAAAAGCAATACGTCCCCAGTCTCCCATATGATTATTGGCCACTGATACAATACTGACACCAGCGCCTTTAATGGCCGGGATAACAGCAGGGTTCATTCTAAAAGAATATAAATTTTTTTGATCAATACCTTGGTCGGAAACAGTGCCTTCTAGATTAGTGAAAACAATATCTGACTTTTTCAGTATATCTATTTTTTCAAAAAGCGCGGAATAATCATTGTTGAAATTTTTAAGGACTGAATTTCTAACTCCGCGATCAAGCATTATATCACCAGTGAAAGCAAGGGTCACAAAATTTGGATCTTTGATATCTGGCATGCCAATTTTTTCCTGTACCCAATTAGTACTAGCATCGGATGCCCCGCCGTAATATATATTTTTATTTAAATATTTTAAAATAGCCTCTACGTCTTTTTGGCGGTCATTGCTTTGAAGTAGGGTAATAGCAATAGGACGAAAACCATTTTGTCCAAGGGGAAGATTAAAAAGAGAAACAACTGTTTGTCGGGCAGAATCTGTATATCCGCTTTTTCCTCCTAAATAACCATCTTGGTTTAGAAATTGACTGATGTTTGACCAATTATGTTTTTTATTAAAATAACTCTGTTTTGTTGTAATTTTAAGCAAGTCGGGCTGTTGTTGTATTAAATATCCCATTAATTTAAATAAATCGGAAACGGTTGATTGGTTATTAGAAGAAAGCCCACTTGGATCTTTAAAAATAGTAGAAGTCATTTGTAATCTTTCTGCAATTTCATTCATTTTTCCAATAAAACTATCTCGGTCGAAATGTTCAGCGAGTGCCTCGGCTGCATCATTGCTTGATTCCAAAAGGAGGGGGTAGAACAAGTCGGAAATTTTTATTTTTTCTCCCAACTTTAGTTCGCCATTTTTGCCTTCTGTAGCGAGAGCTGTTTTTGTTATTTGCGTGCTGTCTTCCGGATTTAGTATTTCTTTCGTGACCAAAGCAGTCATTAGTTTTGAGATTGAAGCAATTGGAAATTTTTGATTCTGATTTTTTGATAAAATTACTTCCCCGGTATTTAAATCACCAACTAGAAAAGCCTTTGCGGAGACCCCAGGTTGTTCATTTGTGTCTTTGTTTGTGTAAAAATATTGAGATTTTATTGTTTCTTTCTCTGGTGCGACTAGTTGTATTATCGAAGCTTGATTATTTTTTGATTCTAGGATATTTTCTTTTAATGTAGAAAATATAAATGACGTAAAAAATATCCCGAGCAATACGGGGGATATTATCCACAACATTAAGCTAAATTTTTTTGTTCTCAAAATATACTTTATATTAAAATATAATCTATTGTTTTTTTCTCTAAATCAACTGCTTTTACTTTTATTTTTACCTTATCACCAAATCGATACTTTTTTTTCTTTTTCTGTCCGACTAATTCTAACTTCTTTTCATTAAAAATATAAAAATCGTCATTTAAATCACGTATCCGCACTAGCCCTTCGCATTTTGTTTCTATCTCTTCCACATACATACCCCATTGTGTTAGGCCACTAATTATTCCCATAAAACTTTTCCCTAAACGTTTAGACATATATTCTGCTTGTTTGTATTTAATGGAAGTACGTTCGGCTTCGGACGCGCGTTTTTCTTGTTCAGACGAAATTCTGGCAATTTTTTCGTAATCTTGTAATTTTTCTTTAGCTATTTTTTTTCCAGCTAAGTAATCAAGGAGAAGTCGGTGCACGACAATATCTGGATAGCGCCTGATGGGGGAAGTGAAGTGAGTATAAAAAGCAAAAGCTAAACCATAATGCCCTATGTTTTTTGTAGAATAAATTGCCTTAGCCATTGACCGGATTACTGCCCGATTAACCGTGTCACTCATGGTGCTTTTTGAATTTTTTCCAGCTAAATTGAGTAGCAGTTTATTTATTTCACTTGTCGGAATAATGCCATCTTGGAGCGAAACTTTGTGCCCTAAGCTCCTTAAAAAGAATGCTAGGTCTGTCATTTTTTCCTTATTTGGAAAATCATGTACACGATAAAGAGAAACATTTTTTGATAGGACTTCAGCTACCTTTTTATTTGCCAAAAGCATAAATTCTTCAATTAGTTTCTCTGCGTCACCTCGTTCTTTTTTTATTACTTTTATTGGTAATCCATTTGGGTCTAATACAAATTTCACCTCTACTTGATCAAGTGACATGGCCCCCCGGTCAAGTCTTTCTTTTAATAATTTTTTTGCCAGATTGTTTAAAACAGAAAGTTCTTTATGCAAAAGGGCTTCTGTGTTTTTTATAGTTTTTTCTGCTTCTTCATAGGAAAACCTTTTTTGTGAATTGATTACTGTTCGTCCAAACCATTCGTTTTTTATTTTTGCATTTTTATCAACAATAAAAACTGCGCTCATAGTGAGTCGATCTTTATTGGGAACCAAGCTGCATAAATCATTCGAAAGAATTTCTGGGAGCATTGGGATGGTTCTGTCTACTAAATAAACCGAAGTTCCTCGTTCTCGGGCTTCCTCATCAAGAGCACTACCAATTTTGACATAATGCGTTACATCTGCAATATGAATACCTATTTCATAGCTTGTCTCGGGACCAGCAAGGCTATTTTCCACTTCTCTGAATGAGATTGCGTCGTCAAAATCTTTTGCATCTGTCGGATCAATCGTGAAAGTCAGTGTTTTTCTAAAATCACGCCTGCCTGCCGGCAGGCAGGGCGCCTCCAACTCTTTTATTCCTCCACTTTTTATTTTTTTGGCTTCTTCTTCTACTTTATTTGGTAATTCTGAATCAAAACCCTTTTCTATTGCGATGGCCTGCATTTCCACATTATTATTGCCTGGTTTACCCAAAATTTTTACTACTTTTCCCTCTGGAGCTTTACGGGAATCTTCCCATGAAACTATTTCTACAAAAACTTTTTGTCCTGCTTTGGCATTATTTAAAAATTTCTCCGGTATTAAAATATCAGTATACATTTTTAGATCATCTGGTTTTAAAAAAAACAACTTATTTTCTGTTTCTAATACTCCCGCAAAACGTATTTTTGCACGCTTAATTATTCTTGAGACTTCAGCTGTTTGCCTCTCTTTTCCTGAAGAAACCTTAGGGTGCAGAATTATTTCCACTAGATCTCCGTGCAGAGCGGTATTTAAGTGCCTAAAATTAATCTCTGGGTCATATTGTTTATTCTTTTCTTCTCCAACCGCGACATATCCGGTGCCCCTAGAAGAGAGAGAAATAATACCCTCTACTTTATTTATTGTTTTACTTATTTGGTTTTTCACTCTCCTAATATAACATAAAAATATGAATTGTATTGCTTTTTAAATTTTTTATGATAAGCTATCTTTGTGTTAAAGATAAGATTACAAAGGATAGGCAGGAAGAACGACCCAACGTTTCGGGCTGTTTTGACTGATTCTAAAAATAGTACTAAGAGCGGAAGGTTTTTGGAAATTTTAGGTACTTATAATCCCAGAATGAATAATGTGACGCAAGAGAGAAATTTTATGACTGACAGGATAAAGTATTGGATTACTAAGGGGGCAAAATGTTCAGATACAATGCATAATTTTTTAGTACAAGATAAAATTATTTCAGGTAAGAAAGTTAATGTTTTGCCTAAAAAGAAACCCACAAAAAAGAGAAAAGAGTTGAAAGCTAAAAAATAACTTGCCTCGCTATGGTGGGGTGAAGTATAATTTTAAGGCAGTCATTCGGTCGTATGCTGCGAAGATTAGTAAAATATTAAAAATAATTAAATTCAGAAAACATTATGACAGAAGAAGCTGATAAGATATTTCTAGAATATGTAGTCAAGGCGCTTGTTGATAACCCAAATGATGTTAAAATCGAGCGAACCTTAGATGAAATGGGCGTGCTTATAACACTAACCGTAAATCCGGCTGATATGGGCAAGATTATTGGAAGGATGGGGAATACTGCTAAAGCTATTCGTACTCTGCTTCGTATTATCGGGATGAAAAACAATGCACGCGTTAATCTGAAAATTAACGAACCGGAGGGAAGCACGAGGCCCGAAAGAACAGAACGGGAAATGGGACCCACGAACAGTGCTCCAACTTTGAAGACTGTTGACCAAGCAATGGAAGATTTGAAAGGAATTTAAATAAAAATCCCCTCACAATGAGGGGATTTTTTGATATAATAAATTTAATGCGTTTTCATATAATTACAATTTTTCCAGACATTTTTGACTCATATTTAAATGAGTCTATTATTGGTCGGGCGATAAAAAATAAAATTATTTCTATAAAATTTTATAATCCACGGGATTTTATAAAAGCTCCTAAAAATAACTATAGGCCTGTAGATGATAAGCCCTATGGAGGAGGTCCGGGAATGGTAATGCGGGCTGAGCCGATATTAAAAGCAATAGCGAAAATCTTGAGTGTTGTGAAGGGCAAGAAAGTTCTTATTATTAATTTTATTCCGAGTGCAGAAAAATTTACCACTATTTCGGCTAAGAAAATTTCAAAAAATTACACAGATACAATTTTGATTTGTGGTAGATACGAAGGTATTGATGCGAGAGTTGATAAAATATTAAAAACTAAGAAATTTTCTGTAGGGGATTACGTGCTGACAGGTGGGGAATTACCAACAATGATTTTAATTGATTCAATTTCAAGACAAATAAAAGGAGTTTTAGGGAAATATGAATCCTTGGAAGAAGAAAGAGTTTCAAGTAGTGAAATTTATACTCGTCCGGAAATTTTAAAATACAAAGGAAAAAATTATAAAGTTCCAAAAGTTCTACTTTCCGGAAACCATGCTAAGATTGAAGAGTGGAGAAAAAGTAAGTCATAGATATTTAAGTTAAAATAAAATTATCATGAAAGAATGGAAAAAACTGCATATAATTTTAGGAATACTTTTTATCATTGTTGGAGTGACTTTTTATATAACTCCGATACCGGGAACTACTCTACTTATCGTTTTAGGTTTCATCTGGCTGATGGGTAAAGACAGAACTTCGTATTTTTTGAAAAAAATTCTAGGTGAGAAAGTATTTGGATTTTTAAAATTAGAGCAGGTTATTGAAAAATTATAAAAATTAGGAAGCTTTCAATGAGTTAATCCACAGCTTATAGTTGACAAAAAAGGTGAAATAGAGTAGGCTACTCTAGATTCATTGATTGAGTATTGGATGCAATCTTAGTGTTGTATGCTGTAGTTATTACTAGGGTTTTTAACTTAATCATATCTTAATAAATTTAAAGAAGTTAAAGAAAAGCATTTTCTCCTATGTTTTTCTTTTATTTTTTTTGTTTATTTAGGGCAACTAAAATATGCAAAAAGAGATCAAGCGTCCGAAGAAATATTTTTCCCGATATAAGAAACCTCTAGTAGAGTTTCCGAATCTAATTGAGGCTCAATTAAAAAGTTTCAAATGGTTGACTGAAACAGGAATCGGGGAGGTTTTTAAAGAATTTTCTCCAATCATAGACTATTCTGGAAAAAAATTTCAGTTGGAATTTACCTCTTTTTCTTTAAGTGAATCCAAGATTGATGAAAATAATTCTAAAATAAACAAAATTTCTTATCAGGGCTTACTCAAGGCGCGGGTAAAATTAACCAATAAAATATTGGGCACTGTTAAAGAACAGGAGATTTTTATGTCAGAACTTCCCTTAATGACCTCGCACGGAACTTTCATTATCAACGGAGTGGAGCGGGTTATCGTTCCTCAGCTTGCGCGAAGTTTTGGGGTATTTTTTACGGAATCTGAAAATAAGGGGACAAGATATTTTGGGGCAAAAATTATTCCAGCTCGTGGAGTCTGGATTGAGATAGAGTCGGAATCAGATGGGGGGATTTATATAAGAATAGATAAAAAAAGAAAATTTCCTGCAGTTGCGTTATTGCGGGCTATGGGTTACGAAACGAATGAAATGATATTGGAAGCGTTTTCTGGTAATTCTGTGGCTGAAGAAATAATCAAGGCGTCTTTGGCTAAAGATGGGGTCAAAAGTTTAAATGATTCTTGTGTTGAGATTTACAAGCGTCTTCGAGACGGAGATATGGCTACGGCTGATAATGCCAGAGAATTTATTAATTCTTTATTTACAGCGGAACGTTATGATCTTTCTCCGGTGGGACGATTTAGGTTTAATCAGCGTTTTGAAAAGGGAATGGATAAAGAAGAAATGGATCGCCGAATAATTTCTAAAGAAGATTTAGTGACGGTAATTTCTCATATTATTCTTTTAAACAATACACCCCTAGCTAAGGCTGATGACATAGACCATTTAGGTCAGAGGCGCGTACGTTTTGTCGGAGAAATACTTCAACAAAAAGTACGTACTGGTATGATGCAAATTAAAAGAAATATTCAGGACCGTATGTCTATTATTGACGTGGATACAGCTATGCCAATTGCTATCATCAACCAGCGACCGCTTCAAGCTCGGATTAAAGAATTTTTTACTACTAATCAACTTTCCCAATTTATGGCGCAAGAAAATGTGCTTTGTGAAATGGAGCATTTGCGTACTCTCTCGGCCCTTGGACCCGGAGGTCTTACTCGTGAACGTGCTGGGTTGGAAGTGCGGGATGTGCATCCTTCACATTATGGAAGAGTATGTCCTATCCATACTCCAGAGGGGCCGAATATCGGACTTATTTTACATCTTTCAACTTATGCAAAAATAAATGAATTTGGAATTATTGAAACTCCTTATGTCAGAGTAAAAAACGGTAAAATAACTGGAGAAATCGTTTATATGAATGCCCTGGAAGAGGAAAAATATAATATTGCACACGCTGGGATTCCTTATGATGAAGATGGCAAAATAACAAAAGATAAAATAGAGGCTAGGATTAAAATAGAACCAGGAATGGTTTCTAGGGACAAGGTTGATTTTGTTGATGTGGCTCCGAATCAAGCTTTTTCTATAGCAACTTCTATGGTTCCTTTTTTGGAACACAATAATGCAAATCGTGCACTTATGGGCAGTAATATGCAAAAGCAAGCTGTGCCTTGTGTTTTACCGGAAATACCGTTTGTTGCAACTGGTATTGAAGAATTGGCGGCACGGGATTCAGGTAGGCTAGTTTTGGCTCTGGAAGATGGTATTGTTTCCTACCTAGATGCTAAAAAAATAATTGTTAAAAACAAAAGTGACGAGAAGGATGAAAAAATATATCCTTTAATTAATTTTCTAAGAAATAACAATTTTGCTGTTTTTCATCAGCGTCCGTTAGTAAATATCGGTGATAAGGTAAAGAAGGGTGATGTGCTTGCGGACACAAGTAGTACTGTAAATGGACAAATTTCAATTGGCCAAAATATTTTTGTGGCTTTTTTGTCTTGGTCTGGGTCAACTTATGAAGACGCAATCGTTATTTCTGAACGTTTGGTAAAGAAAAGTAAATTCACATCGGTTTATGTAGAGGAATTTATTTGTGCAGTTCGTGATACTAAACTTGGGCCTGAGATTACAACACGGGATATTCCAAATGTCGGAGAGCTTAGATTGAAGGATTTGGATGAAGACGGTATTGTTCGGATTGGAGCAGAAGTAAGAGAGAATGATATTCTGGTTGGTAAAATTACCCCTAAGGGTGAAACAGAACTTACTCCAGAAGAACGTTTATTACGTTCTATTTTTGCTGAAAAAGCCCGAGATGTAAAAGATACATCTCTGCGAATGGAACATGGTAAACGTGGACGTATTGTTGGAGTAAAAATTTTTTCTCGCGAATTGGGCCATACTCTTGAGGCAGGCATTATTAAAAAAATTGTTATTGAAGTTGCTCAAATTAGAAATATTTCAGTTGGAGATAAAATTTCAGGCAGACATGGAAATAAGGGGGTTATTTCCACAATTCTTCCTGAAGAAGATATGCCCTATATGGCGGACGGTACGCCGGTGGATGTTATTCTCTCTCCCCTTGGTGTTCCTTCCCGTATGAATTTGGGACAAATTTTGGAAATCCACTTAGGTATGGCTGCAAATAGTCTTGGTTATCAGGCAATTGTTCCTCCGTTTTTAGGAGCGAAACAGGAAGAAATAAAAGAAGAATTAAAAAAAGCTGGATTGCCAGAAAATGGTAAATTAAAACTTTTTGACGGACGAACAGGAGAAGCTTTTCAGCAAGATGTAGCTGTGGGTTATATGTATATGCTCAAGCTTCACCATATGGTAGAAGATAAAATTCACATGCGTTCAGTAGGTCCTTATTCTCTCATTACTCAACAACCTTTAGGAGGAAAAGCTCAAGGTGGAGGACAAAGATTCGGAGAAATGGAAGTTTGGGCACTTGAGGGTTATGGCGCAGCCTATACTCTTCGAGAAATGTTAACTATTAAATCTGACGATATTCTCGGTCGATCCGCTGCTTTTGATTCTATTATTAAAAACGAAACGATCAAATCACCTAATTCTCCTGCTTCATTTAATGTGCTTTTGAATTATTTACGAGGGTTGGCGCTTGACGTTGAATTAAAAAAAGAAAATAAATAATATGAAAACTCTTAATACAACTGAATTTGATTCCATTGCTTTGCGCTTAGCGTCTCCAGAGCAAATTAAAGAATGGTCCTTTGGAGAAGTTACCAAGCCAGAAACGATAAATTATCGCACTGGCAGAAGCGAGCGGGGAGGTCTTTTTGATGAGAAAATATTTGGTCCGGAAAAAGATTATGAATGTTATTGCGGGAAATATCGTCGGATTCGTTATAAAGATATTATTTGTGAAAAATGTGGGGTCGAAGTTACGCGTTCGATTGTGCGTCGGGAAAGAATGGGACATATTGAACTTTCCACTCCGGTTTCGCATATTTGGTTTTTACGAGGAGTACCTTCACGAATGAGTATTCTTCTTAATATATCTGTTTCTGATTTAGAAAAGGTAATTTATTTTGCTGGCTATATTATTACTAAAGTTAATGAAGAGGAAAAAGAGCTTGTTCTGTCTGGTTTAGATAAAGAATATAAAACTAAATTTAAAAATTCAAATGATTCGGATACTCGTGAAAAATTAAAAACTTTACTTTCTATTACTAAAAAAGAAATTGGAGAAATTTACGAAGGAAAAGTTTTGAATGAAATTTCTTTTCATCACTATTCTTTAAAATATGGAACTTGTTTTGAAGCCAATATTGGAGCTGAGGCTATTTATTCTATTTTTAAAAATCTTGATTTAAATAAATTAAAACACTTAACTGAGAAGATGCTTGAAAAAGTGAGTACGGCTGAAAAAGAAAAACTACAAAAAAGACTTTCCTTAATTCGGGCAATGACTTATGCTGAAATTAGACCCGAATGGATGTTCTTAACTGTTATTCCGGTTATCCCGCCAGTTTTGCGCCCAATGGTGGCTTTAGACGGTGGACGTCATGCCACTAGTGATTTGAATGATCTTTATCGTCGTGTAATAAATCGCAATAATCGTCTAAAGAAATTAAAAGAAATTAATGCTCCGGACGTTATTTTAAGAAATGAAAAAAGAATTATTCAAGAGGCAGTTGATGCTTTGATTGATAATTCTATTGCCAAACAGAATGACTCAGCAGCTATGAGCCAATCTCAAAAACGTCCCCTTAAATCACTTTCCGATAACCTAAAATCTAAGCAAGGTCTTTTTCGTCAAAATTTATTAGGAAAACGAGTAGATTATTCAGGTCGTAGTGTCATTGTGGTTGGTCCTGAATTGAAACTAAATCAATGTGGATTGCCAAAACATATGGCTTTGGAACTTTTTCGGCCTTTCGTAATTTCAAAAATTTTACAGGTAGAACTTGCTTTTAATATTCGTGGAGCCAATAAACTTATCGAAGAACGTTCTTCCGAAGTATGGGCAATTCTAGAAGAAGTAATTCAGGGAAAATACGTTCTTTTGAACCGAGCACCTACTTTGCATCGTTTAGGAATTCAGGCTTTTAATCCAATTTTAATTGAAGGAAATGCTATTCAGATTCACCCTCTTGTTTGTCAGGCTTTTAACGCTGATTTTGATGGAGACCAAATGGCAGTGTATGTACCGCTTTTAGAAGAAGCGCAATTTGAAGCGAAAGAATTAATGGCCTCAAATAAAAATTTACTTAAACCACAAAATGGAGATTTAATAGTACATCCCCGTATGGATATGGTTCTTGGTAGTTATTGGATGACTAAATTGATTGATGGGGAGGTGGGCGAAGGTAAATATTTTCCTAGTCCCAATACTGCTATTACTGCTTATGATTATGGGATTATAAGTATGCGTGCAAAAATAAAAGTTTTGGCAACGGACACACATAAATACAAAAAATTTGGCGGAGAAATTTTTGAGACTTCTGTTGGAAAACTCCTTTTTAACAGTATTTTGCCAAACGATTTTTCTTATGTAAATGATGAAATGACCCAAGACAGATTATCTTCTCTTCTAGATGAGCTTATTATCCATTCCGGAGTAGAAAATACTCCTACTATTCTGGATAAAATTAAAGAATTTGGATTTAAGTATTCTACTGTTTCTGGCACTACCTGGGGATTAGACAACATCAAGGTTCCAGAAGAAAAGAAAAAAATCATAGAGGAAGGCAGAAAATTAGAAGAAGATATAATTACACAATGGAATGAAGGCCTTCTTTCTTTAGATGAAAGATATCAAAAAATTATTGAAATTTGGACACAAGTTAAGAAAAATTTGGAAAAAGTTTTACCTAGTACTCTTGATAAAAAAGGTTCTACTTATGATTTATTTACTTCTAAGGCTAGAGGTACAATGTCATCTCTTATGCAAATGACTGGAATGATTGGATTGATTCAAAACAACCAAGGTAAAATTCTAGAATTTCCGATTATTCCTTGTTATCAGGAAGGACTTTCCCCGATTGAATATTTCGTTATTACTCATGGCGCCCGCAAGGGTGCATCCGATACGGCACTTAATACCGCTAAGGCTGGATATTTGACTCGTAGATTAGTGGATGTGGCTCAAGATGTGGTTGTTACGGAAATTGATTGTGGTACTAAAGAAGGCAAAATGATTAGGCGAGAAAATATTTCTGGAATTGAAATTCCGCTTTCTAAAAACATTCGTGGACGAGTGTTGGCGGCTGATTTAAAAGACAAAGACGGTAAGGTAGTTTACAAGCGGGGATTCTTGGTTACTAAAGAAGAAGCTTACAATATTGAGGGGGCAGGTTTTACTGAAGTGTTTGTTCGTTCTCCATTAAATTGTAAAACAGTGCATGGAATTTGTGTTATGTGTTACGGTCTTGATTTAGGAAGAAACCGTTTAGTGGAAGAAGGAGAAGCGGTTGGAATAATTGCTGCTCAGGCAATTGGAGAACCAGGTACTCAATTAACACTTCGTACTTTTCATGCCGGAGGAGTAGCTGGAACGGATATTACCACAGGTCTTCCGCGGGTTGAAGAAATTTTTGAAAGACGTATTCCAAAGAATCCTGCTATCATTTCTGAAACCGATGGGGAGGTAATTTCTATTGGAGCTAAAGATAGCAAGGAAAATATAATTAAAGTATTATCCGATAGTAAAGTTGACGGTAAAGTAAATGAAATAGAATATGTGGTAGCCTTTCGTCGTATGCCAATCGTTAAAGTTGGTGAAAAGGTAAAAAAGGGACAGCTTTTAACTGACGGTTCAGCGGATATTGCTCAAATGTTTAGATTGGGAAATAAAGAATTGGTGGAAGAATATATTATTGAAGAAATAAACAAAGTTTATGAGTTGCAAAGCGCTTCAATTAGCAGAAAGCATACGGAAATTATTATTCGTCAAATGTTTTCCCGCCGAAAAATAAAAGATGCCGGTGAAACTAATTTTTCAGTTGGAGATATTGTTGAAAATACTGCTTTCATAGAGGAAAATACTAGAGTTAGAGAACTCAACAATAAGGAAGCAAAAGCAGAAATAGTTGTGCTTGGTATCACTGAAGTTTCTTTGCGTACTAAAAGCTGGTTATCAGCAGCTTCTTTCCAAAATACCAATCGTGTTCTTATTGAAAATGCCATTAAAGGGGGAGTGGATACTCTGCGAGGATTGAAAGAAAATGTTATTATTGGAAGGCTGATTCCGGCTGGCACTGGGTTTAAAAGCAACGTTTCTGCGTTAAAAGAAGAATAGTTTTTAGCTTGTTAATAACAATTAAATAAAAACAAGATGAATTCTCCCGTTGATAAAATTAAGGAGAGACTATCAATTGAAGAAGTGGTCTCTTCTTATATAAAACTCGAAAAGGCAGGCGCGAATTTAAAAGCGAGGTGTCCTTTTCATAATGAGAAAACTCCTTCCTTTTTTATCTCACCTGACAGAGGCACTTATTATTGTTTTGGCTGTGGGGCTTCAGGAGATATTTTTTCTTTTGTGGAAGAATTTGAGGGGCTTGATTTTAAGGGTGCCTTAAAGCTTTTAGCAAATAGGGCGGGTGTTATACTTGAACCTTACAATAAAGAAGCCAAAGAGGATAAGGGTGAAAAAGAAAAATTATATGAAGTAATGGAAGAAGCGAGTTTGTTTTTTGAGAAAAATTTAACGAAGAATAAAGAAGTATTGGAATATTTAAAGAAAAGAGGATTAGAAGATAAAACGATAAAAGATTTTAGGATTGGTTTTATTTCAATAGAGTGGCATTTACTTTATTCACATCTTTTAGAGAAAGGTTTTTCAGAGTTAGTGATAGAAAAAGCTGGGTTGGTAAAAAAAACAGAGAAAGGTATGTATGATAGATTTCGCGGAAGAATTATATTTCCTATTGCTGATTCTAGTGGAAGAATTATTGCTTTTTCTGGAAGAATTTTTAAAGATGATGGGAAGTCGGCTAAGTATTTAAATAGTCCTGATACACCTATTTTTAAAAAATCCTCCGTTCTTTATGGATTAGATAAGGCAAAACAGTTTATTAAAAAGAATAACTTTTCTATTATGGTAGAAGGACAACTTGATCTCATTTTGTCCCATCAGGCGGGTTTTAGAAATACCGTTGCCACTTCTGGAACTGCGCTGGTTGATAAAGATAGGGGAGAAAATAATATAATTAATAATTTGGGTATCATAAATCGTTTGTCTCAAAACATTATATTTATTTTTGATGCGGACAAGGCTGGTCTTGCGGCTTCTATCCGAGCGACACCGATTGCCCTTGCTTTATTTTCGGATATGAACGTAAAAGCCACAGAGATACCTGAAGGGATGGACCCGGCAGACCTTATTTCTCAAAAAGGTCCGGATGCCTGGAGGAAGGTTATAAGAAATTCTAAGCACATTATTGAATTTCTCTTAGATAAAGTATTAGCTGAAAAAAATAATGATGTGTTAAAAACTAAATTAGAAATAAATAATAAGATTGTACCTTTGTTATCTTTAATAAGTAATCCTGTTAAAAAATCACATTTTATATCTTTGATATCAAATAAATCCAGGATAAGTGAAAATGATATTAGAGAAAGATTAAAAAAAGAGCAAGAGCAGAAATATAAAAAGGAAGAGGTAAAAGAAAACAAAGAAGTTCTCAAGATTACACATAGAAAAGATTATATAAAACGTAGATTATTGGGTATTATTCTTTGGCAGAAAAGTTTAAAGGAAAAAGTGATTGATTTTGAAAAAATACTTGGAGATTTGTCAGAGATTTTAAAAACTACACCCTCCCAGTTGTTGGAAAAAACAAAAATTGACGAAGAGGATTTGATTTTTGAAGCTGAGGTTTTCTATGGAGGATATACTGAAATAGGAAAAGAAGTTGGAGAGATGATAAATAATTTGAAAGAAGAGTATTTAAAAGAAGAATTGGAGTGTAAGATAGGAGATTTGCATAAGGCCGAGGATGCAAAAGACGATATTTTATCAATGAAAATTTTAAAAGAATGTCAAATTTTAAATAATATGATACAAGATATTAAAAATAATCGTTTAAAGAAATAAAATATGAAAAAGAAAAAAATAAAAAAGAAAAAAAAGAATAAATTAAAAATAAAAATAAAGAAAAAAATTTCCAAGGTTAAAAAAATAAAAAAGAAAGTTTTAAAGAAGAAAATTATAAAAAAAGTCAAAAAATTATCTTCAGCTGAAAAGAAGGTGGAACGATTAGCTCAGCTTGCCGATGGACTTATTGAAAAAGGAAGAAAGCGTGGATTTATTACCTATGATGAGATATTAAAGACTTTTCCTGATATAGAAAATAATATTTTATTTTTAGATGAACTTTATGAAAAGTTTGCTGTTGCTTCTATTGATGTATTGGAGGGTGGAAACTTACTTAATCTAGATAATGATTTGAACGATAAGGATTTAAACAAAGGAAGCATTCATGATTCTATTCAGATGTATTTAAAAGAAATAGGACAATATCCTTTAATTCACGCAAGCGATGAAAAAGATTTGGCTCGGCGCATTGAGCGTGGAGACATAGAAGCAAAGAATTTACTAGCCCGAGCCAATTTGCGTTTAGTAGTTTCTATTGCAAAAAAATATGTAGGCAGAAGCGCGAACTTAACTTTGCTTGATTTGATTCAAGAAGGAAATCTCGGATTATTTAAAGCGGTAGAAAAATTTGACTGGACCAAGGGATATAAATTTTCTACTTATGCCACTTGGTGGATTCGTCAGTCTATTACCCGTGCTTTAGCCGACCAATCGAGAACTATTCGTATTCCAGTTCATATGGTGGAAACAATTTCTAAATATAAACAAACTCATCGCCGACTTAGTCAGGATTTGGGCAGGGAGCCACTTGCCGAAGAGATTGCAACGGAAATGGGTATTCCTGTTGAAAAAATTCATGTGATTGAAAATATCTCACAGGAAACAGTTTCTCTTGAACAGCCGGTTGGAGACGATGATGATAAATCAACCTTGGAAAATTTTATTCCAGATGATAAAATTTTGCGTCCTGACCAAGAATCTTCCCGTAGAATCTTGTCTGACCAGATTCGTGATGTCTTAGATGAGCTTAATCCTAAAGAGCGAAAAATTTTAGAGATGCGTTATGGACTATTGGATGGTATTCAGCATACCCTTGAAAGAGTGGGGGAAGAGTTTGGAGTGACTCGTGAGCGTATTCGTCAAATTGAAGCGAAGGTTCATGAAAAACTTCGTCAGCATGAAAAAATAGCTAGGCTAAAAAATTACTTCGACTAATTGACAAGTTGCCGGATTGGGATTATGCCCGTTTTGGCCTTAAGAAGGAAATACACAGGGGAGCTGAAGAAGTAGAGAAATTTATTGAAAAAATGGGAGGCAAAGAGTATTTTGAATTTACAGTAAAAGATTTTAAAAATTTTGATTTTGAACCGTTTTTTCTTGTTTTAGAAAAAGAACCAAAAACTTCCAACTAGCAAGAACTAGGAAACATCTAGGTCTTGCCTAGACACAAGAAAGGTAATACAATGTGGGTATATGTCTATTCGCAAAAAACCTTTTGTTCCAAACGAGCATTATCACATATATAATCGTGGAAACAGTAAACAAAAGATTTTTCATGACCATAAGGACTATGACCGATTCATTAGTTTACTGTATGCCTGTAATTCCGAAAACAATTTTAGAATTCAGGCTTTAAACAAAGATCAAAGTTTATATGGTTTTGAAAGAGGAACTTTACTTGTGGACATTGGTGCATATGTTCTAATGCCAAATCATTTTCATATTCTAATCACCCAAACTGAAAAAGGGGATATTAGTAAATTTATGCAGAAAATATCAACCGCCTATGTTATGTATTACAATAAAAAGTATAACAGAACAGGAAGTTTATTTGAGGGAAAATTCAAAGCTGAACACTTAGACGACGATAATTATCTAAAGTATATATTTTCTTATATACACTTGAATCCAGTTAAGCTCATAGATAAAGATTGGAAAGAGAATGGAATTCGTAACAAAAAAGAAGTCCTAGACTATTTGGGAAAATGTCAGCATTCTAGTTATTTTGATTATCTAGGAAAAAACAGAGTACAAAATAATATTTTAAACAGAGACGCTTTTCCAGACTATTTTCCAACACCAAAAGACTTCTCTAGAGAAATTTTTGAGTGGATAAGCTTTAATGAAACTGTCTAGGTCTTGCCTAGATAAGAGTTATTTTAACGTAGCATCGATTTTTGATTTTACTTTTTCTAGAGATTCAGCACCTTCGATGGTTCCTATAATTTTTCCATTTTTTAAGATAAATCCTTTTGGGGTGCCAGCAACTCCGGCCGTAGTTCCTTCAGCTAAAGAATTTGCAACTGCTTGGGCATATTTACTTTCATCCAGACATTTGTTAAAAGTAATGTCATTTAGGCCGAGATTTTTAGCGAAAGATTTTAAATTAGGGTCAGAAAAAGCTCCCTGACCTTCTCCGTTTTGATGTCCAAAAAGATAATCATGATATTCCCAAAATTTTCCTTGATCTCCAGCACATCTGGCTGCTTCTGCTGACCTTATCGATTCTGGTCCTAAAAATGAAAGTGGAAAATCTCTATAGACAAATAATACTTTTCCATTTTTCACATAATTATTTATAATTTCTGGTAAAAAAGGAGTCCAATTTGGTTCCATTTGTTCAAGGGATTTAATTACAGGTGAGTCAGATGGCAGTAAACCAGTAATTGCTCCACAAAAAGGACATTGAAAATCTTCATACATAATGATAGTAACTTTTGCATTTGGATTTCCAAGCATCCTATCTTCTTTTCCGACTGGAGCAGGATTTCCTGTGATAATGGCATTGTTATTTGCTGGCAGATTTGCTTGGTCGGGTATTTTACTGTCTTTTAATAAAATTGCTCCAGCAATTAAAACTCCTGCAATAATTATCGCACTGACTATTGGTTTTTGATTTTTGTCCATATTTATATATGCATTATTTCATATTAATAACTTTATTATAGCATTCTTTTTGGAATATGGTATACTCCCAATGTTAACAACTAAGGTTTTGTTATCAACAATATGGTCTCAATCCCTAATCTTATATTTTATATTTTGATTTTTTTATCTGTTTATGTGCAGGTGTTCTTTTTTGTTACTTTTTTGGAAAATAGAAAAAAAATAATTGTTCGTAACGGAAAAATTAGATTGAAAGAATATCCAGCTGTAACTATTACAGTACCTTGTTGGAATGAAGAAGAAACGATTGAAAAAACAATACACTCATTGCTGAATTTAAACTATCCCCAAGAGAAACTTCAAATAATACTTATTGATGATGGGTCGACTGATCACACCTGGCAGACAATTAATAAATTTAGCAATTATCCAAACATTAAAATTTTTCATAAGAAAAATGGAGGAAAGTTTACAGCGCTAAATCTAGGGTTGCAGTATTGTAAAACTGATTTTTTTGGGGGATTAGATGCTGATTCTTTTGCCGATCCGGAGTCTCTTGTCCGAATTATGAGTTATTTTGAAAAAGATTCTAACATTATGGCAGTAGCACCTTCAATAATCGTATCTGATTCTAAAAATATTATTCAAAATGCCCAAAAAGCCGAATACAGTATGGGTGTTTATTTAAAAAAAATGCTTTGTTTTTTAGGAGCAATTAATGTAACTCCTGGGCCAATGACAATTTTTAAGAAAAAAGTATTTAATGATTTAGGGTATTATCGGCACGGACATAATACAGAAGATATGGAAATTGCTTATCGAATGCAGAAAAATAATTATAAAATAGAACATTGCAATGATGCCTATGTTTACACCAGTACTCCGGGAACAATTAAGAAGCTTTATCGGCAAAGATTACGTTGGATTTATGGTTTTATCAACAACACAATTGATTATAAAAATGTTTTATTTAAGGGGAAATATGGTAATTTTGCAGTTTTTACTTTACCAATGGGTATTATTTCTATCTTGTCTGTATCTTATCTTTTTGGTAAAATTGTTTATAATATAGGAAATTTTTTGTATTTAAAGATTCTACAATTTAAAATTATAGGTTTTCATTTCAATAGTAAGGTTTTTGACCTAGATCCGTTTTTTGTAAATACTCAATCTTTTATATTCTTAATTTTTTCTATCTATTTTTTGGTAATTTTTGCAATGATTTTTGGAAGAAAAATGACAGAAGGAAAATGGGTTTTATCTTTAGATATACTTTATTTTTTCCCTGTTTTTATTATCATTGCTCCATTTTGGCTTATGAGGGCTGTTTATAATACTATTTTGCAGAGAAAGCCAGCTTGGAGGTAGGGGATATAAATTATGAATTCAAATAATATCGATTGGAAAAAATATTTAATTGTTTTATTGATTACAGTGAGCCTTTTTATCAGTGCCAGTTATTTAAGTAATTATTTTGGTGATCGAAAGATTAATCAACTAAAAACTATTCAAGATAAAATAGCTATTGATATTCTTTCTTCAGAAACTCAATTTTCTCTGCTTTCCGAACTTTCCTGTAAAAATATTTCTGATTCTGTGTTTTCTGGTGAGCTGGAAGAGTTGGGTAATAAGCTAACGTGGAGTCAAAATAATTTAGGGAATACCGAAGAAGTATCTTATTTGAAAAAATATTATTCCTTGTTGCAAATTAAGGATTATTTGTTAACCAAAAAGATTTCTGAACGTTGTGGGGTAAAGTCTGCTTTTATTCTTTATTTTTATACAACTGCTGCTAATTGTAGTGTGTGCGAGCAAGAAAGTTTAGTACTTTCAAATCTGCGTGCTTTATATCCAGAGCTTCGGGTTTATTCTTTTGATTATAGTACGGACTTATCAGCTGTTGTCTCTATGCTACAAATTTATAAAATAAAAGATACAGTATTACCAGCCCTGGTTATAGACGATGAGGTACTCACTGGTTTTCATGATTTAAGTGATCTTGAGGCTAGGATAAAGGAATCCTTTAAACTTCAGGGAACAATATCAGTGCCAGTGGATAATACTAAAAAAAGTTCTTAAATTTCTGGAGCCGCCTCTCAGATTCGAACTGAGGACCTTCGCTTTACAAAAGCGTTGCTCTACCAACTGAGCTAAGGCGGCGTTACTATGAATTACTTTCTTCTTCTTTTATTTTGTGTTTTATCTCTCTAATTTTTTGCTTGTACTCTGAAATAATCCTTAAAAATTTAGAAATCTCGCGTTTGTTTTCAGGATTTATGTTTTTATTTTTATCACGTATATTTTTTATCTTTATCTTTATTTTTTGATATTTACTCAAAAATAAGTTTTTAAAACGAAAATAAAGTCTAATGGTTGTTACTAGCCCAAGGTAGGTGTATTTTTTAATTGTTTTAATGAGAGAATGTTTAAACTCTTCTAGGTGTTGAGTTTTGAAAATTTTTTCTGTATCGTCTTGGTATGTTTTTTGTCCGTTTTGAAGCATTAAAAATTTTCGACCAATCATAAAGGTGATTCCAAAGAGAGAGCCAAAAAAGAAAATTAAAAGAAAATATATCATTTTTTTTGTTATTATATTGAGTAAATTTTTACTTCTTTAATTTTGGCTTTTGTTTTTTCCAAAAGCCCTCCTATTGTTTCATCGGGATTTTTTATAAATGCCTGGTTTACCAAAGTCTTTTCTTTGAAATAAGTTGTCATTTTTCCAAGAAGCATTTTTTCTTTTATTTCTATAGGTTTATCTACACCGGCAATTTCTTTTTCAAAAACTTCCCTCATTGTTTTCTTGGCATCCTCACTAATTTCTTCTTCTGAAATATATTCTGGCTTCATCGCTGTTATGTGCATAGCAATATCCTTGGCTAGCTCCGAGTTTCCGTCCGCTAAACTAACAATTACCCCAGATTTATTATTGTGTACGTAAGTTCCTAATACTTCTCCACTTACTTCGTAGGCATCACCCAGTTGAATATTTTCTCCGGTTTTTTGAATTAGGGGGTCAATCATTTCTTTAGCTTCTGCCTTCATTTTTTCCATTCCTTCCTTAAAGGCTTTTTCAAGGAGAGCTTCCAGTAAGGTTATAAAATCTTCATTTTTGGCAACAAAATCAGTTTCGCAATGCAGAGATACCATGATTGCCTTATTGTTTTTGATTTTAATTGAAATTCTTCCATCTTTAACTTCGCGATTGACTTTTTTGAGGGCAATGTCTGAACTTGTTTTTTTTAAAATAGCCAAAGCTTTTTTCATATCACCCTCGGCTTCAATTAGGGCGTGCTTACATTGCATAACTGAAACACCCGTCAAGTCACGCAGTTCTTTTACTTGCTCTATGGTTATTGGAGTATTTTGATCAGGCATAATATTATTTAGGCTTTCTTTTCTGGAGCAGATCTTTGGCCTTCTTTATAGGCTTCAGCAATGGCACTCGCAAAAAACTTAATAGACGGTATTCCCGAGTCGTTGGCAACAATAGGATAATCAATTTTTTTTATATTTGAATCAGAATTTACTAAAGAAATTACAGGGATACCGGATTTTTGAGCTTCGGTGGCTGCAATATGTTCACTTCTGGCATCTATAATAAATAATGCATCTGGTGCTTTTTTTAAGCCCAATAAGCCAGTATAATATTTTGCTAGTTTTTCCATTTTTTTAGCCATAACTGTTCGTTCCTTTTTAGTATATTTATCAAGTCCACCTCCAACACTGTCTTTTTGATAAGTTTCTAATTCAATAATCCTTTTTTTTATTTCTGTGAAATTTGAAAGTGTTCCGCCTATCCATCTTTCCATTACGTAAGGCATATTTAAAGATTCTGCTACATTTTTTATTTCAACCTTTGCTTCAGGCTTTGTACCAACAAAAAGAATTATTTTATTTTTGGCTCCTAAATTTTTTATAAAAAGAACCGCCTCGTCTAATAGCGCGCTTGTTTTTTCAAGGTTGATTATATCTCCTTTATTTTTGGTAGCATAAATATATGTTGAAACGGAAGGATGCCTACGGGTTTTACTGTAACCATAGTGTGCTCCAGCCTTAAACATCTTTTCTATTAAAGTATCCGTTCCTTTCTTATTTTCTACTTTTTGCATATGCATAATATAGCAGAAAGCTGGAGTTTTTGCAAATTATTATTTTATTTCAAAAAAAGAATTCCTGCTTTGACCAAAAGGCTTTTTTCGGGTAAGATGGGTTATATGAAACAATCTAAACTTTTTACTAAAACGAGAAAAGAAAACCCCTCTGACGAGGTGTCAAAAAATGCTGAACTACTTATTCGAGGAGGTTTTATACATAAGGAAATGGCTGGGGTGTATAGCTATTTGCCGTTGGGGCTTTTGGTATTTAAGAAAATTGAAAATATAATTAGAGAAGAAATGGATAAAATTGGGGGGCAAGAAATTATTATGACGGCGCTTCAAAATCCAGAACTTTGGAAAAAGACTGATCGCTGGAGTGATGAAGAAGTAGATATTTGGTTTAAGACAAAATTAAAAAATGATACGGAGCTAGGATTGGGGTTTACTCATGAAGAACCGCTGACTAGTATAATGAAAAATTTTATAAATTCTTATCGTGATTTACCGAAATATGTTTATCAGTTTCAAAATAAATTTCGTAATGAAATTCGGGCAAAAAGTGGGGTAATGCGCACTCGAGAATTTGTGATGAAAGATTTATATTCTTTTTCTAAGGATGAAAAAGAGCACTTGGAATTTTATGAGAAGATAAAAAAAACATATAAGAAAATTTTTGAAAGAATCGGAATAGGACATTTGACTTATCTAACTTTTGCTTCTGGTGGGACTTTCTCAAAATTTTCTCATGAATTCCAGACGGTTATTTCTACGGGGGAGGACACTATCTATATTAATGAAGAAAATAATATTGCTATTAATAAAGAAGTTTTCACTGATGAAGTAAAAAAAGATTTAGGTTTGGGGGACAATTTTAAAGAAACAAAAGCGGTAGAGGTGGGGAATATATTTACCTTAGGAACTCGTTTTTCTGATGCGCTTGATTTAACCTATCAGACAGAAACAGGGGATAAAAAGCCTGTATTTATGGGTTCTTATGGTATTGGACCAGCCCGACTGATGGGTGCCGTTATAGAGGCTTTAGCTGATGATAAAGGGATAGTTTGGCCTGAATCTATTGCACCATTTTCTGTTCACCTGCTGGCCTTAGGGGAGGATAAGATAGTTTTACAAGAGGCTAATAAAATATATGAAAGTTTGTTGAAAGCTGGGGTGGAAGTTTTATTTGATGACCGTATTGATTTGTCTGCTGGAGAAAAATTTTCCGATGCGGATTTATTAGGAATACCATTCCGTGCTGTTGTGTCTACCAGAAGCTTGAAAGAAAACGGCATAGAATTAAAAAAACGTACCGAAGAGAAAGGAAAAATTGTTTCACTTGATGAATTATTAAAACTATGTTTGAAAAAATTTACAAATTAATTTCTAACGATATTGGCATAGACCTAGGTACCAGTAATACCTTAGTATATTTGAAAGGTCATGGCATTGTGATAAATGAGCCGTCAGTTGTCGCTGTTAATATTAAGACCAATCAAATTTTAGCGGTTGGGATGCAGGCTAAAGAAATGTTGGGTCGGACACCGGGACACATCAAAGCTGTTCGTCCATTGGTTGAAGGGGTTATTTCTGATTTTGAAATAACAGAAGAAATGCTTTCTTATTTGATAAATAAAGCGGATAAAATATCTAAAAAATTAGCTCGACCGAGAGTATTAATTGGTGTGCCGTCAGGGACTACTAATGTTGAGACACGAGCAGTTTATGATGCCGCGCGTTCCGCTGGCGCACGCGAAGTCTTTCTAGTGGAAGAACCGATGGCAGCTGCTATTGGGATAAGACTTCCTATTAAGGATCCAATTGGTTCAATGATTATAGACGTCGGTGGCGGGACGACAGACGTTGCGGTAATTTCTTTGGGTGGAATCGTTAAATCAAAAAATTTAAAAATAGCCGGTGATAGATTGAACAATGACATCATTTCATATATGCGCGATGAATTTAAAATATTAATTGGAGAACGGACTGCGGAAATGGTAAAAATTGCCATTGGTTCGGTTGTGCCGGGAGAATATATGGAAACAGAAGTTCATGGACGAGATCTTTTAACTGGACTTCCGCGAGAGGTTGTGGTTACCGATTCTGATATCCGAGAAGCACTTTCTTTAGCAGTTCGGGATTTAGTGGAAGGAGTAAAAGATATGCTGGAAACGACTCCGCCAGAGATTTTGTCTGACATTATGCATCGTGGAATTACCTTATCTGGTGGCGGTGCTTTGATTTCTGGATTGGATCAACTTTTACAAAAAGTTCTTAAAATTCCAGTTTATGTTGTAGAAGATCCACTTTCGGCTGTTGCTCGGGGGACAGGGGTGATTTTAGATGACATTCCCCTTTATAAAGATATTTTAATCGGCAACCAAGATGAGTTACCTCCTAGATAAAAAAATAAAAAGAAAAAAATTTTTCAAAATTGTCTTAGGAGTTGTGTTTTTGGTTATTTTATTTTATTTTCGGTCCGGTATTTTAGGTGGACTTTCCAATGTAAGTCAAATAATTTTTCGACCCGTTTTAGTTATTGGACATAATCTTGGTGAAAAATTTAAAAATCTCGGTATCTATTTTGCTTCTAAAAATTTTCTTTTTCAGCAAAATCAAAGTTTACAATTCAAGTTGAGCGAAGCTGAAATGAAGATGATAAATTATAATGCTGTGGTTGCTGATAATGTTAATTTTAGGGAAATTTTAAATAGAAAAAACGACAAAATAAATATGGTTTTGTCGGCTATTTTATCCAAACCAAACCAAAGTGTTTACGATACTCTAGTGATTGATGCAGGAACAATGGAGGGTATAAAAATAGGAGATTTAGTTTTTTCCCTAGGTAATCTGCCCATTGGGCGCGTTGATTCCGTTTATGAAAATTCTTCTAAAGTAATTTTGTTTTCAAATCCAGGGGATAAAACGCAGGCAATTATTTCAGGTAAAAATATTTTTATGGAATTAGTTGGGCGGGGTGGGGGAAATTTCGAAATGATTTTACCCAGAGACTTAACTTTACAAAATGGGGACCAGGTAGTAATGCCAGGTCTTTTTCCTTATATTTTAGCTGAGGTTGCCACAATAATTTCTGACCCGCGAGATCCTTTTATTAAGGCATTATTAACGAGTCCGGTAAATGTGCAGGAATTAAAATTCGTGGAAATTGAAATTTAAAATAGAAAAAAAGTTGAAAAATAGCTTAGGGCGGGCAGGGGTCTTAAAAACTGCACACGGAGATATTTTGACTCCGGCTTTTGTGCCGGTGGGCACCAAAGCTACGATAAAAGCCCTGACGACAGAACAGGTGCTAGATTTAGGGGCGCAAGTGATTTTGGCAAACACCTATCATTTATATCTACAACCGGGTTCGAAATTAATAGCTCAAATGGGTGGCTTGCATAAATTTATGCATTGGAATGGTCCGATTATTACCGACTCTGGTGGTTTTCAAGTTTTTTCTTTAGGAATTGCTTATGGAAAAGATATTTCTAAACTGACAAAAATTACTGACCCATCATTTTTAATTCCGGAACGTTTTGATGATACTGATGCGCCGAGATTGGCAAAAATAGGACAAGATGGGGTTTCTTTTAAATCTCACTTAGATGGCTCTATTCATTATATTACTCCGGAAAAATCAATTCAAATTCAACACGACTTGGGGGCAGATATAATTTTTGCTTTTGATGAATGTACTTCGCCAAGTGAAGATTTAAAGTATCAAGCAGAAGCGTTGGAGCGTACACATCGCTGGGCGGAAAGAAGCTTAGCAGAACATCAAAAATTAGAGGGCGGGAAAAAGCAAGATCTTAAGGGAGCTCAAGGTCTTGCCTTGAGGAGCCCTCAAGCATTATTCGGTATCGTGCAAGGAGGAAGGGAAGAGAGCTTAAGAAAAAAGTCGGCAAAATTTATTGGCTCACTAAATTTTGACGGCTTTGGTATTGGTGGTTCATTTGCAAAAGAGGATATGTCGACTGCCGTTAGGTGGGTAAATGAAATTTTACCAGAAGCTAAACCTCGTCACTTACTCGGCATCGGCGAACCGGAAGATTTATTTATGGGTATTGAAAATGGAGTAGATCTTTTCGATTGTGTTGCGCCGACTCGTCAGGCTCGTAATGGGACGCTTTATACAGGGAAGGGGAAAATAAATATTTTAAATAAAGAATATAGAAATAATTTTTTACCAATTGAGAAAAATTGTGAATGTTATACTTGTAAAAATTATTCTCGCGCTTACCTTTCGCATCTTTTTCATGGAAAAGAAATGTTGGCTGGTATGCTCGCTTCAATTCATAATTTATATTTTATTGTTAATTTGGTAAAAAAAATTCGTCAATCAATTTTAGACGAAAATTTTTTTGAGTTTAAAGAAAAATTTCTAAGAGAATATTTGTCTTCTTACCCTATTGACACTCTAGAATAGTTATTTTCTATTGCTAATCCGTCAAATGTTGAATAGTGATTTTTTTGAATTCTCTTTTAGTATTTTTTCTAAGTTCAGGTCCAATCTCTATTCCTTTTATAACAGCTTCAAGGTCTTCTATTTTATAAATTCTATAATTATTTATAGGATGTCTATAAGCTTTTAACTTTCCACTTTTGTCCCAATTACGAAGAGTAAGAGTAGATACGCCTAAAATACTTGATGCTTGTTTGATTGTAATATATTGGGTGGTCATAATTTTTTCTTTTATAAACCTTACTAAGGCTTAATACAATTATATAAAGTTTTTGAATCTTTATCAATCTTTCTTGTGGATAACCTCTACATCTATTTTGCCGTCGTTGCATCGTGTTTTAAAACAATTTTTATACAAAATTTGGAATGTTTGCTCTTTTAAAAATGTAAAGAAAAAATTTAGCAGTGCAACAAAAACACAACGGTAAATTAGGTGTCGGGGTTAAGTCAAAATAGCTGGTATTTTAAATTTAACAAAAACTGTAAAAGTTGATTAATTTGGTGAGTCTTGTTATCCGAGATTTACCGAGATGTTTTTAGTTTTCCACTTATTTTGATGTTTTAGTGGATTTCTCAAAGTATAATGGTATTAATGAGTCAAGGCCTATTTTTTAATAATAAGAAATTTATTTCAGCCAAGGAAGCAAGTTCCATAACAGGCTATTCTAGTGATTACGTTGGTCAGCTTGCTCGGGGTAATAAAATTGATTCAAAAAGAATTGGTCGATCTTGGTATGTCGGGGAGGAGTCTATTTTAAACTATAAAAATTTTTTAAATCAATCAGGGTTTTCCCTTGAAATAGAATCTAAAAATCAAGAAATTATTTCGCCGGACAAAACTCAGTTTCCAGCCTTAGATATTGCAAAAGTTCCTAAAAATAAATTTTCATTTTTGACCAATAAATTAGCATTATCTGTTTTAAGCTTTTTTATTATTTTGGGAACACTCTCTGTAAGTCAAATTAATTTTTCTGATGTTTTCAAAAATATTTCTTCTAAATCGGCTGATTTATTTTCTGCTATTTCAGTAAAATCAATTTCTGATTCTTCTGTTAGTTATGATTCTTTGGCGGCTGCTTACAATAATTATCTTACTCCTTCGACTCCAACAATAAATATTTCTGATTTGTATTCCGCTTATAAAAATTATATTTTACCAATTGCAAAAAATCTTTCATTTGCAAATTCTTCTTCTCAACAAACAAATCCAGTATCTTCAACTAAAATTATTTATGTACCAGGACCCGCTGGTCCTGTTGGACCAGCGGGTCCGCAGGGAGAAAAAGGCGACTCCGGAACTAATGCTGTAGCTAGCATCCAACCTTCGGGCTACACTCCCATTCCTTCCTATAATGCTACTGTGGGATTTATTCAACCAAATCCTGTCAATAATTTTTCTGGTAGCAGTTTGTTTTCGGCTGTTGATTTGTCTTCTTCTAATTTTACTAGCACTAATGCAAACATCACCACTTTAAATGTTGGTGGTAATTCTTCTTTTTCCGGAGGTTTGAATGTTGTTGGTCCGATTACTTCTACTGGATCAATTTCTCTTGCCACTGGGGCTGACACCACCAACATTATCGGTTCTGGCGCAAGTTCTACCAACACTATTGGTTCTACCACTACTCCTGGAGCATTGACCTTACATGGAGCGACGACACTTGATGATTCTTTTGCTCAAACGGGAGCCAACACTTTTTCTACTGGTACAGGAGCAGTATCCTTAAATGGAGATACAACGTTGGCCACAGACAAAAACTTTTCTCAAATTGGCACTGGAACTTTCAGCACTGGTACTGGAGCAATTAGTTTAAATGGAGCTACTACTGTTTTAGGCACTGCTTTAATTAATTCTACTGGCACAGCGGCCACTACTATCGGAAACTCAACTGGAGTTTTGACAATCGCTTCTGGTGGAGTTTCTGGTTGGACTAACACTGCCGGTGACTTAACTATCCAGACGACTACTTCTGGGGACACCACCCTTGATTCAGCTGGAGTTTTGAATTTAGGTACGGTTAATTCCATTGCTACTAATTTAGGTAAAGCTGCTACTACTTTGACTATTAACCCAACAGCCTGGACTGCCACTCCAACAATTTCGGGATTAATTACTGCAACTGGCGGTTTAATTTCAGATGGGGCAGTGACAATTCAAAACGATTCTAACTTTATTCAAACTGGTACTGGAACTTTTAGCACTGGCACTGGAGCGATTGCACTCAATGGTGATGTTACTTTGGCTTCTGGTAAAACTTTGAACACTACTGGTCAGGTTACTTTAGGATATATTCCAAATTCAACTACCGATTATACCTTAGCTGCTAGACCAGTTCCAACTAACCCTACTGACCGATTATTGTATAACGGTTCGTATAACGATACGGCCATTATGATGGGGCTTGACACGGATTACAAATATTATGGTTATACTGCAAAATTTACCGGCATCTATTTAACTCTTGCTACTCCCGGCCTTGGTTATAATCTGGTGGTAGAATATTCTAAGGGTGGAGATGTTTGGGGGACAGCCACCATTACTGATGACACCTCTAATTTAACCACTGACGGTTCCATTTACTTTGCGCCTTCGGGTGATTGGACTACGGACACTGTAAATGGCGTTACTGATTATTGGATTCGATTATCCTCCTCTACTAGTCCAACAGAAACAGCTATTACCTCTCAGAATAGCATCTTGCCGGCTGGTTATGCTTTGGCCACTTATCTGGGGCCAGATGATTTAACCCCTAAGTTTTACGTAGATTATCGTGGTAATGTTCAAGTTACTACTCTTTTAATTGCTCAAGATCTTTCCGTTACTCGAAACGTAACTTCTGACCTCATTCCGGGAACGACTAATAATAATGACCTTGGTTCTGCTTCTAATTATTGGAAGGCCGGTTATGTCACCACTTTAAATGCCAGCAACATTGTCGCAGCCAATACTGAAATTGGTGGTACCAAGAATGAAACTTTTACTCTCAATTCAGACAACGACCCAATTAATCCAGACCAATCTCTTGTTTTTTCCAGGACCAATAGTCCCAATCCAGTTTTTGGTTGGGACGAAGACCCTGGCACATTTACCTTGAATGGACCTTTAACTTTTTCTTCGGGAACCGGAACTGCAACTTTGACTTTGCCTGGTACTATTAACACGACCGGAGGTTCTGTGCAAACCAACACCACCACTAGAATTGACAATGCCGGAAATCTTTCCAATATCGGTACTTATACTTCTTCCGTTACTCCAGCTGGTTCTACTGTGGTGAATTTGTTGTCTGCTACTTTGACCAACAATACCGATTCCGGCACTCAGAAGGGATTGGTATTAACCATAGCCGGTTCTGGAGTGACTGAAAACGGAATTTATTTGGATAACACTGGCACTGGCACTACCGGTTTAGAAATTGCCGGTACTTGGACAACGGGAATTTTAACCAATGATAATTCTATTAATGCAGGCACTGGCGCTATCACTTCTGGTCTCATCAACAGTCAAACTATTTCTTCAGCCGCTTCTTTCACGGGTACGGTTAATGCAGTTACTGGATACAAAATAAACGGAGCAGCTACTTCTGGCACTGTCTTGCGAGGTGATGGAACGAATTTTATTCAATCTACTTTAATCATTCCTAATACAGCCACTGCTTTTAGATTACCAGTAGCAACCTCAGCCAATACTATTGGTGAGTTGGCGGCCGTGGGTGCTACTGGAGAATATCTGGCTGGAGTAACTGGCGCCATTCCTGCTTGGGCTACCTTAAACCAAGCCGCTGTGGCTGGATTAACTACTGCTGATTCTCCAACTTTTGTTACCACTAAACTTTCCGCTCTTACTGATGGTTACCTTCCTTACCATGTTTCTGATGCCACTGGACTAGGTAATAGTGTTGTCTTTACGGATGGAACCAACGTCGGCATCGGGACGACGGGACCCAGAGGAAAATTTGATGTAGGCGGCGCAGTGGGTTTGGGTGGAATGCTTATAGATAGCGCTTCTTCATTTTCATTATCTAATAACGATGCCGGAACGAACAATACTTTATTCGGTAAAAACGCGGGATTGAGTTTAGACGCGGGGTCAAATTATAACACCTTCATTGGTGAAAATGTTTCTGACGCGGCTATGAATGACGCTTTAGACAATACCGCAGTTGGATATGGCGCTTTCGGGGCGCTGACGACCGGAGATGAAAATACAGCGTTTGGGTATACAGCAGCTCCGGCTTATCAAAGCGGTTCGTACGGAGTATTTATAGGAAGAACTGCCGCCGGCAGTCAAACATCTGGTGATTACGCCACTGTGATTGGAGCAAACTCGGCATACCACGCTACCTCAATAACCAATTCCGGTATATTTGGATATGAAGCCGCTTCTCATTATGGACCAAGCTCTCTTTCGGTCACATCTATTACCGACAGTCTTATTATAGGAAATTATGCAAATTTTGGTGATGCTACGCCAAATCTTGAAATGGTGATAGGCCCTTCTGCAGTAGGACATGGCGACCTCACATCATCCTTTGGGTATCATGGCAATACTGACAACTACTTTTATGGCAATCTGCAATTAAGCACGGATAATGGTGTCGCTATTGTTAACGGGACTTCGCTTAAACAACTTCAGTTCTATGGCGACGACGATACTGCCAGCGCGGATGCGATTGGCGGGCAGATTGAAGTTTTAGCCACCGGAACTTGGACGGACGGCGCCGAAGACGCGATGATGGTTCTTAATGTGGCCGATAACGGCACTCTGAATGCCAATCAATTAGTATTGGCAACCAACGGCAACGTCGGCATCGGGACGACGGGGCCGGGGTTAAGGTTAGATGTTGTCGGCGTTCAAGGTGCTCCTGCCACAACAGGCGCGGCCCAAACCGGTGTGGCGCGTTTTAGTGGCGATGTAAATAATAATGTGCTGGATATTGGTGCTTATGGCGCGTCGCCTTATGGCGTATGGTTGCAGGGTAATGATAAAGGTAATTTAGCAACAAACTACCCTATAATTCTTCAGCCAAAAGGTAGTAATGTGGGCATTGGGACGACAAATCCGAACTACGTATTAGAGATTTCAAAAAGCATAGGTACCACAAATTATGATGGTATAAGGATAACCGATACAGGGTATGTATCTAATAGCTATCCATCTTTAGATTTTTTTAATTCTCATGCATCAGCCAACTTTTCAATGGCAAGAATTTATGGACAAATTGGTGGTGGCGGAGTGCTTTCAAAATTAACCTTTAGCGTCGCTGATGGTAGTAAAGTATTGCAGGACAGAATGGTGATAGATACGAGTGGCAACGTCGGCATCGGGACGACGGCGCCAACAGGTGTGTTGGAAGTTGTCGGTGCCAGTTCGGTTAATGCTCCAGCTATTAAAGCCACGAGTAATAACACGGGAGGAACCGCTCAAGCATTTTCGGCGACTGTTACGACTAATAGCGCATTTGATAATCACGCCTATTATGCGAATGCAACGAATGCTGGAGCTGGAAAGGCGTGGAGTTTTTATGGTGCGGCAGGATATATGACTAATGCAGGTGGCATAAGCATTGGTTCTGCTGCTGGTGGTTATCTTGGAACAGTGCCTCCTGCTGGGGGTGCAATAATTCAAGGCAACGTCGGCATCGGGACGACGGCACCAGTTGAATTACTTAGCTTAGGAAATACCGGAACATTGTCAGGAGTATTGTCTCTTGCTGGGAGTACTTCTGGAAAAATAATTATCCAACCGGCGGCTGAAGCTGGAACCTACACTCTTACTTTGCCAACGGACGACGGGGATGCTAGTCAAGTTTTGACTACTAATGGAAGTGGAGTGCTCAGCTGGGCTGCTCCGGCTGTTTCTGGAGCCAATTTTGCTCTTTCGAATTTAGCTTCGGTCGCCATCAACTTATCCTTACTTCCTGCGGATAATGATAGTATTGATTTAGGCGACGATACCCATCGTTGGGCTAATCTTTTCCTCGGCGGAGAAACAATGCACATCGGAGCTTCTACCTCCGACGAAGGCTCCATTTCTTATACTTCTTCAACTGATGTAATGAGCTTACAAAGCACTGGCAACATCGCCTTGGCGCCGACTTCCGGAAGTGTCGGCATCGGGACCACGGCACCGGAGTATACTTTGGACGTGGCTGGTTCGGCTGCTTTCGGTACCGGTGACGAAGCGATGCGTATTTCCGATACTGGTTACGTCGGCATCGGGACGACAGCGCCTGCGCAGATTCTGGATGTGGCCGGCACTATTCGTCAATCAGCTTGTACCACAGCGGGGACTATTTCAGTGAATGCTTCCGGCGATATTATCTGCACGCCTTCATCAGAGCGTTTCAAAAATACTATTACTGATATGTCAACTGGACTTGCTGATGTTTTACTCTTGCGTCCTGTCTCGTACATTTTTAATTCGAATATGGATATGGGCGACACAACGCACTTCGGTTTTATTGCCGAAGAAGTCGCCTCCATCTATCCATCTTTTGCCACTCATGATTTAAATGGCAATGCCTACGGCCTTGATACCAATGCCATCCTCGCCGCTACGGTGAATGCTATTAAAGAACTTAATTTAAACTTGGAATCTGTGGCTGGCACAATTACTCCGTTGGAGGATTCTGCTTCGGAATCTTTCGTTATTGCTTTCTTCGATAATATTAAAACTGTTATTGGTACTTGGTTGGCAGAGGCGACCAATGGCATAGCGAAAATTTTCACCGGAGAAATAGAGACGAAAACCTTATGTGTAGCAGACGATACAGGCGCGAAAACCTGTATTACCAAAATGCAACTGGATAGCCTACTGGCGAATATTGGAGTTCTCGGTGCTCAGCCACCAGCAACCCCAACCCCTGAACCAACCCCTGAACCAACTCCCGAACCAACTCCCGAACCAACTCCCGAACCAACTCCTGAACCAACCCCTGAACCAACCCCTGAACCAACTCCCGAACCAACTCCCGAACCAACTCCCGAACCAACTCCCGAACCAACTCCCGAACCAACCCCTGAACCAACTCCTGAACCAACCCCTGAACCAACTCCTGAACCAACCCCTGAACCAACTCCTGAACCAACCCCTGAACCAACTCCTGAACCAACCCCTTTACCTAGTTAATATTTTAAATAATTATGCAAAATAATTTAAATATAAAAAAAATGAGTGTTTGGGAGATAATGGTCATCATCCTTGTTTGCTTGATAACTGTTGGCTTGTTTTTTTGGCGCTCGCCGAATTCTGGGAATATTCCGTCTGTCAATACGCTAGAGATTAAAATTAATCCTCCCGCTACCTACGATGAACCTATGGCCATAAATAAATCGGCAACAGAAACCATCTCCATCGCGCCTCTTGGCGCGAATGCGGCAAAGGCGCAGACGAATGGCAATGTCACTAAATATATTGATGCTTTCATCAATACTGACATCGTGCATACCAAGTATGACGACCGGATAAAAGAAGACATCATTTTCAAAAAGCCCGGCCATCCTGCATCCTTCTCATATCAGATTAATGTTGTACCCTATGAATTCGGAAAAAACATCGACGGCGACTGGATGTTTTATCAGAAAGGGCACGGAGGCGAGGAAAAATATTGGGTGTTCACTATTCCTGCACCATATATGATAGATGCTAATGGGAAAGAGAGTTCAACTGGCGATGTTGATTCAGAAATTTCAGATACCGGCATCTTGTCGGTTACGCCATCTGCTATATGGCTTAAGAAAGCGAAGTATCCAGTTACCCTAGACCCGACCATTGTTTTCCGCGCGGGCATCGCGCCCGCGGCAGACACCACGACATATATTGAGGATGTTTTCTCGGCCTATACTTACACCGGCAACGGCTCTACGCAGACGATTACGAACGGGATTGATCTGGCCGGGAAGGGTGGATTGGTGTGGGCTAAAGGTAGAGAAGGAGATCCTGGCCCAACACACAACGCTTTATTTAATACTGTTAGTGGCGCAAGTAAAAGTATGTCGTCAAATCTTACAATTGATGAGTATACTGGAACTGATATGTCGTCTTTTAATTCTACTGGTTTTACTTTAGGCAATCCAGGAGGATGGGATATAAACAAGAATGGAAAAGGTCAAGTCTCCTGGTCCTTCGCCCAAGCCGACAACTTCTTCCACGTCTCCTCCAACGTCAAGGCGGCTGGGGTAGATAAGACAGTAGACCTCTCCAGCCTCGGCACAATAGGCATGGTAGCAGTTAAG
>Ga0180007_10001030_pt1 | contig 40517 bp, 38 predicted proteins | sample MM_PC_MetaG_FD_121122 | JGI IMG/M metagenome (GOLD analysis project Ga0180007, IMG submission 121122) | Groundwater microbial communities from the Aspo Hard Rock Laboratory (HRL) deep subsurface site, Sweden - MM_PC_MetaG | ecosystem: Environmental > Aquatic > Deep subsurface > Groundwater... | reverse complement strand
GGTGAAATAATTGCAATTGTGGGACTTTCAGGAGAGGGCAAGACTACTTTAGTAAATCTTATCCCACGTTTTTACGACCCCATAGAAGGCAGTATCTGTATAGATGGATGCGATATAAAACAGGTAAAACTTAAATCATTGAGAAAACAAATCGCTATCGTAAGTCAGGAAACGTTTCTTTTTAATGATACAATAAGGGCTAATATTGCTTATGGTTCCAATGAGAATCAAATTGCAGATGAAAAAATAGTGGAAATAGCTAAAGCGGCTTCAGCACATGAATTCATTGAAAAACTCACAAACGGCTATAATACGATAGTAGGTGAAAGGGGCGCTCAAATTTCCGGCGGGCAAAGACAGAGAATATCTATCGCAAGAGCGTTATTTAAAAACCCATCTATACTTATTCTTGACGAAGCTACATCAGAGCTCGATAGTGAAGTTGAGAAAACTTTACAAGAAGCGTTGGAAATACTTATGAAAGGTCGCACTACCTTTATTATTGCTCATAGATTATCTACAATAGTACACGCAGATAAAATAGTGGTATTAAGCAAAAGTACTATTGCTGAAATCGGAATTCATGAAGAGTTGATAAAAAAAGCCGGCGTTTACAAAAAACTTTATGAAATGCAGTATAAAACAAGGGAATTGATTTTGTAAGAAATATTTTCAACTTATATGAGAATGAGGGTATTGACTTTTATTAGATAAGCTTATATACTCTGCATGTTGATATAAATTTTTGTGAGAAGAAGATGGCTACTAAATCCCGTAGCTATATTAGTTAATTAAAAGGGTGAAAAAAGGAGGGGTTGCATGAAAAAAGTTGCGCTGTGGGCTGTAATGCTCGCGTTGGTTTTTGTTGTGTCAGCTGTTTCAGTTCAAGCTGAAGTGGTTTTAACAGGTTCAAGTAGGGTAGGCGATGTTTTAGTGGCTCTTAATCGTGTTTATATGGACAAAAATCCAGGAGCAGTTGTCACGATTAACTTCGATTTACTCCATAAAGCACAAGACCATGTTTTAGCTGGTGAAGCAGATGCTGTAATGGTAACAGATAAGTATTATAAAGAATTAAAGACAGATACTTTGAAATTTACACCTGTTGCAAAAAGAGTTGTTAAAAGAGATGGAAAAATCGTAGGATATCACACTTATGGTATTGCTGCTGTAAGGATTTCTGCTGAGCTTCAGAAGTTTCTTGGTTTCATTAGTTCTGCAGCAGGAAAAGAGATTCTTAAAAGTATACCGAACGTCGACCCTTTATAATGGAAGGGTTTTAGTAGTCATCTTCTTTCACAAGGTGTTTTGTAGGGTTTTTTCTTAGAAGGAATTAAGAAATAGGGCTATTGTTGCTTTTGATTTTAGAGATGTGGAGAAAAACTTATTCTGTTGATTGAGGAAGGGTGATATAAGTTTTTTTACTTTTTAATTAAAGCAATAGTTCCTGATTTTATGCCAATATCAACTGTTTTGTTTAATTGAGCGTTATTGGGGTTTTGTTAGTATTCTCGTGTGTGAGTATGCCTGTTTTCGGTTCTCTTTCTGTCTTTCTTCTCCATTTTCCTTCATGTTCTGCCGGTATTTTTTTTCATCCTGATAAGTTAGAGCTGAAGAAGAGTTCCATAAAATTTTTGTTGTCTGAAGTATATTAAACTATTATTCACAACCTATATAGAATCCTTTCGACGGCGGGAAAATTCGCAAGCAAATTCTTTTTACCATATCCGGCACGTAAGCATTTGTCAAAACATCTGCCTTGAATCAACTTTCCTTATTGATTGGTTTCCCTCTTATATCTGTTGATGTTGTTTCTAAGATGGATTTGGGGCTATTTAAAGAGTTTCTACTATCTTTTAATAGGATAAGGTGGAAGAGAGAAAATGTATTGTGCAATGAACTGGTTATCTATTAAGAGGGTTTTCAAATTATACTTAACTGCTTCTTTTAATGCCAAAACAAACAACAATGACATCATACATTATGCACCTCACTTTATTCGGCTAAAATCAAAAAGCAAAATTGCAAAATAAAAATGCAAAATTCGGTATACGGTTAGAGTTACGATGCCCGTTTTTTCGTAATCAGTAATTAGTAATTTTTAAAATTACGGATTACGATTTACGGATTACCAATTACAAGACTTAAAAATCGGTCATTTTAGGTGCTTTATATTCCGGAACCAATTCTTTTAACTTTTTGATTACCCTGTCTTGATCATACAAATGAGCCTGTTTTATTAATTCTTCAATTTCGTCAACAAGCTTTTTGCTTTCTCTGTCGTCAATTTCGTCAACAACTAAAAATAATTTACTGTCATTGACTCTTTTTAAATTTTCGTATTTATAATGAAGTTCTTCAACTAATTTTTCGCCGGGTCTAAGACCGATGTATTCTATGTTAATTTTTTCTTCTGTTTCACCGTTAGAATAAAACTCTATTAATTTCCTTGCTATTTCTTCAAGTTTTAAGGGGTTTCCCATATCTAATATGTATAAATTCCCATTTTTGCCTAAAGAACCTGCTTTAAGAATCAGTTGAACAGATTCGGGTATGGTCATGAAATATCTTAAACATTTCGGATGAGTAACGGTGACGGGTCCTCCTTCTTTTATCTGTCTTTCGAAAATAGGAATTACGCTTCCTCTGCTTGCAAATACATTCCCGAATCTTACAGCGATAAAATTAGTGATATTTTGGTTATTTTTTGATTTTATGAAGAGTTCTCCCATCCTTTTTGTTGTACCCATTACTGAAGTGGGATTAACAGCCTTATCGGTTGAGATGTATACGAACTGCTTAGTTTTAAACTTCATGGCAAGTTCAGCTAATAAAACTGTTGCTTCTATATTATTCAAAACACCTTCTATTACTTCTTTTTCAAGCATGGATACATGTTTATAAGCAGCGGCATGAAATATTATATCCGGTTTTTTTTCACTAAATATTCTCTCCATACATTCCTTATTTCTTATATTATTCAGATAAAAAGATAACCTATCTGAATTACCTTTTTCCTTCATAAATTTATAAATTCTATTATTCAATTCATATAAAGCAGTTTCTTCTTTATCTATTAATAAAAGCTCTCTAATATTGTATCCTGCTATTTGGCGAGATAGTTCTGAGCCTATAGAGCCTGCGGCTCCGGTAATCATTACACATTTACCCTCAAGATATTTATTAATTTCAAAAGTATCTAATTTAACGGTTTTTCTGCCAAGAATATCTTCCGGTTGTATTTTGCGTATCTGACTTATAGAAATTCTTTTATCCAAGAGTTCACTTACACGTGGAACTATAGAAACGGACACCTTTGATTGGTGGCAAAACTTATAAATCTGTGCTATATCATCTCCCGTAGCAGAAGGAATAGCTATAATTACCCTCTGGATATTAAACTCCTTAACTATTCGGGGTATGTTCTTTGTGGTACCTAGAATTCTAAAACCATGAATAAAAATTCCCTGTTTAGTCAGGTCATCATCAATAAACCCAATTAAATTATAAAAATCTTTTGCTTCGCTTAAGATATTTCTTAATAGTTGTTCTCCTGCATTGCCTGCTCCAACAATTAAAATCTTTTTTCCGGAAGAAGGTTTTTTAAAAAATTCATTTACCGCTCTTTTTGAAAAACGGATTCCACCACAAGTTAAAAAAATCAAGAATGCAGAAATCAAAAATACTGACCTTGGGAATCCCAAAAAAATCTGTCCTCTTAAAAAGAATAAAATAGTTCCAATAAGAATAAAATCACCTGTAATAGCTTTGATTAGTCTTGAAAGTTCAGACATACCAATAAAACCCCAGCTAAAATGATAAAGACGAAAATAGTAAAAAATAGGTAGAGTTAAAAGATTGGTAAGAAGAATAAAATTTCTCATTAAAAGTAAATATTTTTGAGGAATATTTCCATCGAATCGCAGAAAAAAGGCTAACCAAACTGAAAAAGAAATCAGCAGGATATCACTAATTATAAATAGAAATACTCGGTTTTTAACCGTATTTAATAAAATCTTATTCCAAAATGTAATTTTCATAATGTATTTTTTACTCCTAATGTTTTTATCAATGCTGTACTCCTTTTCCACGAATCACAGCGATAATAGTTATACACAGAATCTTAAGGTCAAATAAGAAAGATTTATTTTTCAGATAATACTCATCGAGTTCAACTTTAAGCGGAATAGATAATTCGTCCCTGCCGTTAACTTGAGCCCATCCGGTAACTCCGGTAATAAGAGTATGCACATTCTTTTTTGTTCTTAATTCTATCAAATCATCCTGATTAAACAATGCTGGCCTTGGTCCAACAAAGGTCATATCACCGGACAATATATTAAATAATTGTGGTAACTCATCTAAGCTGAATTTACGTAAAAAATTTCCTACCGGTGTAAGATAATAATCTGCATCTTTCAAAAGGTGCGTGGCAACTGCCGGGGTATCAGCGCGCATTGTACGGAATTTGCACATTTTAAATATCTTATTATCTTTTCCCACACGGTCCGACCAGTATAACACAGGACCGACAGAGGTCAATTTAATAATTATCGCAATCAATAATAACGGTAAGCTTAAGCAAAACAATAGCAAAATAGCAGTAGTTAAATCAAAAATCCGCTTTATCATGATTTATAGTGTTTGACGGTTTCCTTTATACCTTCTTCAAGACTAAATGGCGGTTTCCAGCCAAGCAGATTTCTGATTTTATTGCTATCAACAATAAGAGTCCCTGTCAATTTTTCTACTTCTTTGCCCTTACCTGCAATCTTGCACAGTGCTTTCAATATGTTAGGATGTAAGGAAAATAAAAGTGGCTTCTTATTCATTGCAGAAGCAATCATCTTTATTAAATCCGGAGTAGAAACATCTTGTCCATCGCTTACCATAAATGTTTCCCCTGCTGCTAACTGATGAGTAACACAAGTAATAATAGCGTCTACCAAATTACCGAGATAAATAAAGCTACGCCGGTTACTAATATTTTTAAATGGCAAAGGTAGTCCGGAGCCAGCAATTTTAATCAAATTTTTGAAATTAGCTTTTACTCCCTGTCCATAAACCAAAGGAAGCCGTAAAATGACCATCTGAAGCCCGGTCTCAGCGACTACAGAAGCTAATACCTGTTCAGCCTCCATTTTGCTTATACCATAAGCGTCTTGGGGCTTGGGAATATCATTTTCGTTATATGGCTTTAAATCTCCCTCGCCATTGACTTTGACAGAACTGATAAAAATAAATCTTTTAACTTCTGCCTTTGCAGCCATCCGCGCCAAACGTTCAGTTCCCAGAACATTAACTTTCCGGAAAGCATCAGGAGAACCAACTGTTGAATCACTCATGATATGGACGCGTGCCGCCAAATGAATGACTGTATCTACTTCAGCAAAATCCGAATCGTTAAAATTATCACTTTCGATTGCATTTAAATGAACGCCCTCAACCCCAACTGGAAGAGTATTAATTTCAGATTCTTTTTGAAAAGTGCCCTTAACTTTCCAACCGTTTTCAAGCATTTTAGCGCATAACGCGCGTCCGATAAACCCAGTTGCTCCAGTTATAAAAACTATCGGCATATTAATATCAATTGAATATCAAAATTTACTTATACCAAACTGTTCGGTTAATATAATCCGTATAGCTCAAAATAATCCTTACGACTTTTTTCGATACATTATCTACATCATAATCAGATACTATCCTGAATTGATGGTTTTTTTTCGAATGTTGAGCTATTACAACTTGCATAGCAGCAATAATATCTGCACTTTTTAAGCCACACATTATCAATGTCCCCTCATCCATGCCTTCAGGCCGCTCGTGAGCTTGACGTATGGTCACCGCCGGGAAATTCAACAAAGAAGACTCTTCGGTTATTGTCCCGCTGTCAGAAATTACGCAAGCCGCATTCATTTCTAATTTTACATAATCAAAAAAACCAAGAGGTTTTAAAAATGAAATTCTTCTGTCAAAATGTCGTTTATCTGACGCTTTTAGCTTTTTCCTTGTGCGAGGATGCGTTGAAACAATTAATTGTTTATCAAATTTTTTCACTATTTTATTAAGCGAATCCAAAAGATCAAAGAAGTTCTGCTCTGAATCGATATTTTCTTCACGATGGGCACTCAATACTAAATAAGCTCCTTTTTTCAGTTTTAATTGCTCTAAAACTGATGATTTCAATATGGAAAGCATATAAAAATCAAGAATCTCTTTCATCGGTGAACCGGTCTTTATAATTGTTTCCGGCCTTATCCCCTCTGCAATTAAATATCTTCGAGCATGCTCAGTTAATGTCATATTGATATCGCTCAGGTGGTCAACTATTTTTCTGTTTAATTCTTCCGGAACACGTTGGTCAAAACAACGGTTGCCGGCTTCCATATGAAAAACAGGAATTTTCCGTCTTTTTGCAGCAATCACGGATAAACAACTATTGGTATCCCCATAAAGAAGAACAGCATCAGGACACTCCTTTTCCATTATCTTATCTGAAGTAGAAATTATATTACCGATCGTTTCTGCCAAGCTTTTCCCAACCGCTCCTAGAAAATAATCCGGCTTTCTAATGCCCATCTCTTTAAAAAACACTTCATTTAATTCATAATCATAATTTTGTCCGGTATGCACGAGCACATTCTTCTGATATTTTTCCAGCTCATTGATTACTCTACTGAGTTTAATAATCTCCGGTCGAGTACCGACTATTGTCATGATTTTCATATTTATATCCTTTCTTAAAAAAATTTACCTGAGCAGTTCTTCACTGTGCGACAAATCAACATCCTCAATCATTATCTTATGCTTTTTTAATAATTTTATGGTTTCGGTAAAATCAAGCGCAGTATCCTTTGAACTAAACTCTTTTTTCAAAGCGGTGGGTTCATTTTTGCTTGTCTTACGCAATTCCGGCAACATAGGCAAGATAACATAATAGTCCCCTCTTCTTATGCAATGTGTCGCTTCCTCTTCTGAAACCATTATCTCATGCATCTTTTCCGCCGGCCTGATTCCTGTAATCTTTATATCTATTTTTCTTTTACCAATCAAAGCGTTTGCGATATTAATAACAGTTGCAGCGGGAACATTAGGCACATATGTTTCTCCTGTCTTGCCAAATCGCAATGCTGCAAATAATGTTTCTACGGCTTGATTAAGACTTAATAAAAAGCGTGTCATTTCCGGAACTGTTACCGTTACAGGACCGCCATTCTTAATTTGTTCATGGAAAAGAGGGATGACTGAACCGCGGGAAGCCAAAACATTGCCATAGCGTACACAAATAAAACGAGTTTTAGGATTGAGGATATTAGCCGCGATAATAATCCGCTCCTGAATAGCCTTGGTCATCCCCATCACATTTATGGGTTTACATGCCTTGTCGGTGCTGACACTAATAACTGTATTGACAGGATAGCTATTTTCTTTGATGGCTCGTACTATATTTGAAGCACCGATACAATTGGTCAAGACCGCCTGAGTGGGGAAGTATTCACATGTCGGAACTTGTTTTAACGCTGCTGCATTAACAACAATATCTGCGTCTTTTACGGCAGAACAAACATCTGCGTAACTCCGTATATCTCCGATACGAAACTCCAGAGTATTCTTAAAATTATTGTAAATAACTTCCTCGGTGGCGACTAATTTGTGTAAATATGACATGCGCATCTGATGCTGTTTTGCTTCATCGCGGGACATAACTATTATCTTTTTGGGAGTTCCTAGTTTTCCGCTTAATACTCTTTTTACAAAAACTTTGCCTAACGACCCGGTCCCGCCGATTATAAGAATTGTTTTTTTGTTAAAAATCATTGTTTCCTTCCTTTCAGTTCAATTACTAACTCATCAATCATTTTTTCCCATGAAGGTGGAGTATATCCAAACTCTTTTCGGAATTTTGATGAATCCAAACTCCGGTCACAATGAAAATCCTCATCTGGTGTAATTTCAATATCCAAATTCATTTTTTTCTTAATCAGCATTAGTAAATCAAATTTAGATATAGGATTGCTAGAAACATTATAAAGCCCGTGTGCCTGCGGGTAATCAACTATCAGCATCTCTACAATCCGACACAACTCCAAAGTAGTAAAGCCGGAATATATGGCGTTTTTGTAACCTTTAATAGTGCCTGATTGCGCAAGAAACCACTCCAAGAGTTCATATCTATGCAATAATTCTGTGCCAATAAAAGATGAACGTAACGTTAGCGTATTGTCTTCTTTAAGCTCACCTTTAGCTTTCGTTTTTCCATAAATATCCGTGGCTGAAGTTAAGCTTTCTTCTGTATAATGCCCAATTTTACCGTCAAAAACACAATCCGTACTAAAAACAACTGTTTTGGCATTGTTATTCTCTCCCCATGTTGCCAATTTATGCGGAAGAGATGAATTCAGGGCAAGACTCATAGCCATATCATTTGTCTCTTTCCTATGCTTAGTCATACCAATACAATTCAATATGATACTCGGCTGAACTCTATCTAATAACTTTTCTACATCAGGAAAATTCAAAGCATTTAGATTTTCAATTACCCGTGTTTCATCCTCAAAAATATTAAATTTTTTATAATCATGCCGATAGCCACGAATTACAGTAAATGTGTTCGGAAAACGCGGTGATAAATATTGCCAAAGCTTATGACCGAGCATCCCACTGCCGCCTAAAATTAGGATACGCACTTTATCTTGCTCCTTTTACGGTTTTTATTAAGCGGTCCAGTTGGTCTATAAGTTTTGACCGTTCAAAATTATTTTCAAAATACTCTCTTCCCTTAAGGCCCATTGCGCGTCGTTCATCTGCTTTCATATGATACATCTTCAAAGCTAATTGGGCAAGAGCTTCGGGATTTTCAGGTTCACATGAAAATCCTGCCCCGGATTCCTCAATAATTCTTGCTCCTTCTCCGGCCAATGAGGCAATTATTGGCTTGGCGCATGCTAAATACGATTGAACCTTGGCGGGGATAGTAAACGAAAAAATTTCCTCATTTTTTAGCGTAGCAAGCATAACATCCGCCAATGCAAAATAACGCGGCATCTTTTCTGCAGGATGTCTCCCGAGAAGTGAAAAATTAGCACTTAAATTACGTTTTGCTATTTCCTCTTCAACCCAAAGACGCTTTCTTCCATCTCCTATGATAATCCAATGTATTTCCTTGTAATCTCTAATCCTCTCTGCCGCCGATATAATGGTACTGAAATCCTGTGCTGTACCGATATTTCCTGCGAACATGATTATGAATCCCTTGGGCATAACTTTTCGCTCTTCTGAATTTGCCTCAAGCTTAACAGGACTGTAAAATTCCTCTGCGCTATTTGGAAAATAAGAAATGCGGGCGGCATTCACTCCTAAACTTTTAATGGACGGAATAAAAGCTTTCGATTGCACGAGAATCAAATCGCATCTATGGTAAATAAACTGCACCAACTTTTTTACATATTTTATAATGAAAGAGGAATGTACCGCTCCTGTAGCGGACAAGCTTTCAGGCCAAAGGTCTTGCACCCAAAAGAAAATAGGCGCAGATTTAATTTTCTTTAGTATGATAGCAGGTAATCCCACGGTAATAGGGGATGGCTCATATACAAATATTACATCATACCGTTGGCGGCAGATAATAGGAGCAAGAATGCTGGCATAGAAAGCAAATGAAAGATAATTAATCAACAAACGAATTTTATTACTTCTACCTCTAGAGACCAGCGGCACACGTATAATTTCTGCGCCACGGTAACTCTGCCTTAAATTTTTGAATATGCCATAGCCGGGAAAAAACTTACCATCGGGATAATTAGGGATACCCGTTAAAACCGTAACTTCATACCCTTTTTCAACCAGCCCGGCAGTTAAATCGTTAATACGAAAATTTTCCGGCCAAAAATATTGTGTAAGTACTAATATTTTCATCTTATATTATCGTTAATTCAAATTCTCTAATTAAACCCTCTAATGTATTATCCCAAGAAAAAGATTCAGCGCGTTTTTTAGCTTTATCTGTTATTTCCAGCTTTTTCTCATCATTCCAACTTGCAACATTTTTGATGGCATCTACTAAAGAATGCGAATCTTTTGGAGAATAATAATAAGCGCAATCCGACAAAATCTCAGGAAATGGGGGATTATCCGCTGCAATACATAAACAACCATTGGCCATCGCCTCGAGAGCTATCATTCCAAAAGTCTCCATGCGACTGGTTATTATAAACATCGCGCAATTTTGGTAACACCATGCAAGTTCACTTTGATTTAATTGACCTGTCCAAATAATATTTGAGCTTAAGCCATATGACTTACTTAATGCCAAAAGTTTTCTATGATAACTTAGGGTTGCAGTCCTTGACTGACCGGCAATTAATATTCTTAAATCAGGGAAATCTTTCTTTAAATACCTTGCTGCTTTGATGATATCTTCTGTTCCCCGATATGGCTCAAGAGAACCGGCTGTAAACAAGAATTTCTTCTCCAACCCGTTGGGAATGCCGGGGGGTTTACTAATGTCTTCAGCTGGCGAATCTTTACCAAAATACACCAATGATATTTTTTCTTTAGAGATGCCTGCCTTTTCTATTAAGAAATCTTTAACAAAGTTTGAAGTTACTATTGTTCGTTTAGCTAATTTAAGAGCTTTTACCGATTCAATGTGCTGAATATATAAACGCAACTTTTCGCTAAAAGATAACTCATCTACTTCCTTACGCAGGAACGGTAGGATATTCTGCACCATATTTAAAACCGGTACACCGGAAAACTCAAAATGGCGCGCTACCGGGACAAATATTAAATCAGGAGAAAATTTTATTAGTTTTTGTTTTAGGCTTCTGTCAAATCTAAATTTTAAAAAACCAAAAGGGGAACAATTTACAAATTCAACATTTTGCATCAGGCTGAACCAGGTATCTACTTGTAGGGAGCTTGGGGATATACATAACAATGAATCGATATTGTCGTTAGATGCCAACCGCGGCAAAATATTTAAAAGATATTTTTTGTATCCGCCGCTTATTCCACCATTAGTCATATTTATAATAGCTATTTTCATATTATAACCTCATACCGAGTAAATAATTATTCTATTTTTTGTATAGAAACACTTCCGTCTAAAGTTTTATTTATTTTCAAAATAACTCCGTCCTTATGATTATCAATACCATTGAATAACACTCCGTACTGCTCCCAGAATTTATCATCCGCTTTAGCAATAAAGATATAGTCGCAATCCTTAAGAACATCTAATAATTCGGTCGGAGTATAATTTTGCGTCCACACATCTCCATCAAAATACGGGGTGCCTACAGACCATCCTCCCAAACTAGTTTTTCTGGGACAAACACCGTAGGTAAAAATCCAATGTTTCAATCCCTTCTTATCGTCATTTTGCCATATATAGTAAATTTTTGAGTTTAAAGGACAGTATTTATTAATTATTGGCAAGTCCTTTTCAACTTCTATCCTAGCTTGTAAATATGGTTTTTTGACAAAAAGAAATTGCTTATAAGAAGCCACAGCAATGAGAATTGAAAAAATCAGAATAATCTTCAATACTAACCGCGACAATTGATAAGACCTAATTGACTCCTTCGGAATTGCTATAAAAAATCCAATAAAAACAAAAATCCAGCCTAAAAAGAAAATGCCCATATAGCGGCCAAACGATACGATGCGCGGACCTTCATACGCACCGAAAGAATACAGATAAATCAAAAGGTGTCCCAAAATATAAATAAGAAAAGATGTTACCATGACCGTCTGGCAGATTAAAACTCTGCGGCGATTCAAGGTGGAAGATTGCAATAATATGCTGATTAGAACCATTATTAAACAAATAGAAAAAACTGAAACCGTAGATATCCATTTATTTATTTCAAGACGATTTCCGAAAACCTTAATTTTATTAATTGAAATAATCGGCTCATTATAAAGTGCTTTTCGAAAGTTTTTCAGTGTTTCTTTATCTCGCTGTGTTGCGTTTTCCTTAGAAAAAGTGTTTTGAATTTCTTCTAAAGAAAAATCGGTATTAAAAAGTTTCTGGATGTTATATTTATTCATCCATCCTTTCCAGCTGAGATGAGAAACAACAGGTGTTGCAATGACTGCCGTTAACAAAATTATGGCTAAAAACATGTTTTTAATAGCCGATAATCTTGAACCGGAAAAAGTGGGAGCTTCAAAATTGGCTTTAGTGGACATGTTCTCCTGAGTCGAAGATTCACCGTAAAAAAAGCGGTAAAGGTAATCCAAAACGATAATCAGACAAACACACATACTTAAAAATAATCCTATATCCTTGATTAAAGGCAAAAAGAAAAGTACGGGAATAAGATGCCCTATGCGGCCTTTATCGCTTCCCTTAAAGAGAAAATAACTTGCTATTGACATGCCAAAAACAGCGCCGACAATATGGTCGACAGTCAGAGAGCCGGTCCTCAATCCGCCAAAAATAAAAACTAAATTATGGGTTATCAGAAAAACCATTATCAGGAAATAAAATTGTTTCCACTTAATTCTTTGAAAAAGAGCCATAAAGGACGATACTAAAAAAATATTTTGGGCAAAATAGACCATTCCTTCGGAATACCCAATTATAGAAGTAATAAAATAATGGAAAAGCGATATCCCTGGCGGGTAACATTTTAAATAAATACAACTTTCTGAATTTACAAGACTATTCGTTAAAACCGTATTTTTTGTAATTATTCCCCAGTGAGAGAACTCGTCCCAGTTGCAATAAGACAATTTCTGACAAACTATATACAAAAATACAAAATAACAGATAAAAATAATCATCCCTGGAGGGAACATCTCTGCATAAGGGGTTTGCCTCTTTGCGAAACAGATAATAAAGTATGCTGTAAAAAATACCAGTCCGATGTAGAATAAAAGATGTGCGCCAATCGCCAACATGTTAAAAATCCCGAAAATATATAGCAGGCTGGGGATCAGACAAACGGTCAATAGGGGAGTGACAGTGACCGACCATTTGCAAGTTTTTGCGATAAACAGAAAATAGCCTGTTAATGAGAACAGTAATAGTAATATCATCGTTTTGTCGTTTTAAGCCTTCTTTTTAGTAATAATCATGAACATATCACCTAAGTTCACGGGGATTTTAATCCGCTTTAAAATATCCCCTTTTACATTAATTCCAAACCGGCTGAGAATATAATCAAGAGTGAATTTCTTTGAATAGTATTTTGTACAAATAACTTCCAGCTTATTTTTTGCTAACAGTGCTGACAAAGTTGTAGGAGTAAAATGGTAAAAATGAAATCTCATTAACCAGGGGTATCGTTTTCCCATAAGTTTGGCGAAAATACTGCCTATGTCGTGGGTTGTGATTACTACTATGCCATCGCGTTTTAGATAGTTGTAAATATTTGAGAGGCATAATGATGGATTATCCAGATGCTCAACAACATCCCATAAGGTTACCAAATCAAACTCCTTTGCCGGGAAAAATAGTTTCTCGTTACAACCGGCATTAATAATGGTAGCTCCGGTTTTCTTACGGGCATAATCAGAAGCCCAAACGGACGGCTCTATGCCGGTTACCTTATATCCTTTTTTTTGAGCTTCATCCAGAAAAATTCCGGCATAACAACCTATATCAAGAAGTTTACCGCACGATTTGTATTTAGCAATTATCTTCAGGTGTTCGTTGAAAGTCTCAGCACGTTCCTGCCAAGTTTCGAGATATGCATTATCTACTACATCTTTATAGAGTGCATTTACTTCGACATCACGGGGATTCATGTAAACCAACCCGCATTTTTTACACTTTACGATATTGTTAAATACGCTATATTTGTTTACTGTACTAGTATAGTCTTCAACACTGGGATTGGAACTTCCGATATTAGAACGATAAAGAATTTTATAATCGTTACTGCCACAGATGTTACATTTTATTTTTATATATTTCATAGTTTCAGTTATCACTGGGGTTAACCTTTCCGCCGGACCATTTGGCAAGTTGCTTGAATAGGGCAATTCCCCCTAGGAAATAATTGCTAAACTCGTAGAATGTCCGAATATGTAAAAGAAGATTTAAAAACCTTTGTGGATTGGCATAATAAATGATATTTGCCTTACTGAGCAGTTTCTCGATTTCATGAGCAGAAACCTTGGAATTCTTAAGCACACAATTTTCACCTATGGCAACAAAATTTTCCCAGTTTATATTTTTTAGGGGTACCGACGAAAAGAAAAGATTGAAGTCTCTTGTCCCGGGGAAGGGGACAAGCATATTATAAAAAGCCATAGTTGAATTGACCTCTCTGGAAAATTTTATTGTATGCTCCATTTGAGCCTTTGTTTCTCCAAGCGAGCCAATAATATAAAAAGCCTGCGTTTTCAGACCGAGTTGATTAGCGATCTTTATAGTTTCTTTTGACTTGGCCGGTGAAATCGGCTTGCCCATTTGTTTTAAGATGTCTTTGTTAGAAGATTCCAGCCCAAAACCGATGCTATAACAGCCGGCTTTTTTCATTAAGCGTAGTATTTCCCGATTGACAGTAGTAACTTGGGCGAAACAAAACCACTTAAGGTTGAGTTTTTTATTAATCATACCTTTGCATATTTTCTCCAATCTTGAATGATTTACGGTAAACGTATCATCGGTTATAAGCAACTGTCTTGCCTTATAATCCTTCTTTAACATTTGCATTTCTTCTAGAACATATTCGGCAGAATGCATTCTATATCGCGTGCCTGAAATAATTCTTGCCGCGCAAAAACTGCAATTAAACGGACAACCTCTGCTGGTGAGAATGGTTGAACAGTTTCTGTATCGGGCATTGTGCATATTGGGAAAAAATAGGTGTTGTGGTATCAGCTGACGCGCCGGAAACGGTATAGAATCAAGGTCTTCAATAAAGGGTCTGTTTTCATTGCGAATAATGCTGTTTTGCTTTTTATAAACGATGCCTTTTATGGATTCTAACCCGTAATTATTCTGGTAGGCTTCGACAAGTTCCAACATGGTTTTCTCGCCTTCTCCGACAACCACGCAATCCAAGCAATCGGCATTTTCTGACATAACAAACTCCGGAATGGCCGACACATGCACTCCGCCAAGAATGATTTTGGCTGCAGAATTTGCCCGACATAACTTTGCAAGTTCAATCGCGCGCGTAAAATTAGCAGTAGAACAAGTTATACCGACAATATCAGGTTTAAAACTTTTGATGATTTCCTTAATATCGCGAATGGTTAGCTTTTGCGCTTCCGGTTCATACAATCGGACTTCGTGGCCGCCATATTTTATAAGATAAGAAGCAATATAACCAATACCAAGAGGAAAATACCTTCCTGCGGCACTTTTAAGGCTGCCGTAAATATCTATATACAAAGGGGATAATAAGAGTACTTTTGCCATATACAGCCTACCTTTATTTAATTCTTCTCTTAGGAGTTAAACTGATATCAATATGAATTGCCTGCAAGAGCATTTGAAACGATAGAGTAATAGAAAGTGTCAGTAACATAATCGTCCCTAGTGGCTTCATCGTATTGTTGATAACCGAATCATGCCATTCTATAAGCCCGAACATGACGCCCAGGAAAAATATAGGCACGCCTATGAGAATGTATACGGAAGCCATATTAAAGTCATAGATAAAATATTTTAGGAATAGGCGTTTAATAAAACCTTTTAATAACTTAGGAGGAAACTGAATTATTGCTTTCCAAATATTTAGAGAACTATTTTCATCTGCATATTTAGGAAGCATACTTATATCCATCACGACTGCATTGATGAGATTCAAATTTATAAGCATATCGGACTCAAAGAAATATCGTTTTGATATCTTATCTAATTCAAGATTTTCCAATATCTCTTTACGTATAGCAGTGTAACCATTAGTAGGGTCCATCACATTCCAATATCCTGAACTTATTTTTGTCCAAAACGACAATACACTATTTCCAATCAATCGGATTTTGGGCATAATTTTTAAAATATTGGGGTTCATAAAACGATTGCCTTTTGTATAGTCGGCTTCGCCGTTAACTATCGGAGCAATTAGTTTATCAATATAAACAGGGTCCATTTGTCCATCGCCGTCTATTTTAATAACGATATCACAACCTAACTGTATCGCTTTTTTATATCCTGTAATCATCGCTGCGCCTACGCCTCCATTTCGTTCGCGATATAATATCTTTATACGGTTATCATTTATTTTTTCAGCTTCTTTACCTGAAGAATCAGGGCATTTATCATCAACAACTATGATATGTTCTATAATTGAAGGCAAAGACGAAATTACATTACTTATTTGTTTAACCACTTTATAAGCCGGAATAACAACGCCTATTTTCATGTTTCCCCCTTGTTTACTATCAAATTGGGTATCCAATACATTTTAACCATCTCCCTGAGCAAGCACAAATAACGTTTCACTTTCAAAAACAGCTATTTCTATCTCAACGTGCCAACAATTCTTTATAAATATTTACGTATTGCTTCGCAATTATCTCCGGTCGGAATCGTTTCGCATTTTTGTAACCTTGCTGAATCAGCTTGTCTCTATAATGCGTATTTTCAATTACTTTCATTATTCCATTGCGTATACTTGTCACATTAAACGGATCTATAAGGCAAGCAGCATTGCCCGCAACCTCAGGTATAGACAAAAGGTTACTAGTTACAACAGGACGACCAATTGCCTGAGCTTCAATAATTGGAAGTCCAAATCCCTCATACGTAGAAGCGAACACCATCATATCACAGCGTCGATATTCATCAACGATTTGCTCGTCTGAAATATTGAACGCAAACGAATACTCTATGCCATATTTCTGCAAGATTATCTTTTGCTTGGCATTCAACAATCCAATTATACGAAAGTGGCAAGGGATTCCATTAAGAGCCTCAGCTACACGTTCGATGTTCTTGTTATGCCTTGTGCCGACTTGAAGGATGACCGGCTTGGTGGTGATGAATTTCTTGGGTGTGGGATGGTAGTCTTCAGAAACACAGTTATAAATAACTCTAACTTTCTGCGGATCTACTTTGATGTGACGGAGAAGATCATCCTTTGTAGATTGTGAAATCACCGTCACTATAGCCACACGCTTAATCGGCAGCCAATACCAAAAGAAAAGGAATATCTTCCTACGGATACCTTTGAGTCGGTATAACGAAACAAGATCGTGAATTGTTAGTAATGTCCTCTTTTTACGGAGCAGCAATGTCAGGTAATGTACGTCACCAGTAATATGATTTACATCCCCTTGACGGAAGGCTGCCTCAATAATATTGTATAAATGTCCCCAGAGTTCTCTACTCGGAAAACGTGATACTGCCACCCTAACGCCAATATTCGCAGGAAGAGAACGGCGTACATCAGTAAAAAGCCGTTCAATGCTGAAATCTGACTTCTTAGAACATCGCTGATAGAATGTCACTCGCATCTTTGTTACTTTCCACTTTTTTGGCATAAAAGCATGCCTTTCCAAACTAACATTTGAAGGAGGTTTTACGTTTCATGACGGCTTATCCATCACTGTTCTCGATCAAAAACGATTTGAGTCTCTCGCCTTTATGAACCAGATATGTTTTTGCATCGATATCTAATAGCAGGGTAATGGATTCGGATTTAACGTTGAATGGTGGTTGATCCAAATACACAGCCGAGTCGTCACAGATCCTTGTGTCCGGACCATGTGGTTTATCTAAGTTCGGTCGACTCTTGACGAATGGCGCAGGGTAATGCTCTGTGATAAGGACATACCTATATTTCCTTGTCTTTTGCAATACTGAGGCTATCTGAGAATTAGAGAGATGCTGCAAAACTTGACGGATCAGACAAATGTCTCCGTCGGGCAGTTGGTCCGATATTATGTCTAGGCATAAGAATGAAGTCCTGTCATCCCCATAAGTTTCCTGATTTCTCTTTATCAACCCATCAACTATATCAATTCCAATGTATCTAACTCCGTTCATCCGAAGCGCTTTGCCGAGCAAGAAATTTCCACACCCAAGGTCTACCACTGTAGTAATATCTTTTTCTTTAATCAGTTTTTTTACTACATTGGCATAATGGGATGCGTGGAATTCGTTTGAGCCTGAACCCGAATTGTACTCATCCCTTGCTCCACCCCACAGGTGTTTTTCATAAATACTAGTAAACACTTCCTTGATTGATCTTGTTTCGTTTGCCTTACGGCTACGAAGCAATTTCCATCTGCGATAATGCGACATGAAATTGCGAGGGATAATACGTTTCAAAAGAGATTTCATTGAACTATCAAATTGTTCGATGTTTAAAAAAAATAAATTCCTAATATATTCATTATTTATTGAAATTCGACCTCTTTACCCGAAGAATCTGGGCATTTATCATCAACGCCTATTCTCATAATTTGACTCCTTATAGAGACAATTTTAGAACAATGTATAAATAAAAGGTGCTAGCGCTGAACCTTGAGTAAATATAATCAATGCACCTAATAGTGCTAAAAAAATAATTATTGGCATTAACCACCATTTTTTGCGAACTCTAAGAAATGCCCAAAGTTCTTTTATAATCGATATTTTTGACATGGAATTATCTCCTAATTTCTGTTGTATTTTAAGTCTTTTTTAGAATTGATTTTCATAATTTCTTTTTTCTGGTTTTATTTTCTCTCTATAAATCCAATAACTCTTTACATTTCTATCAAATTTTAAATTTAAGAAATCTTTACCGAATAATCTTAGTAAAATGCCAAGCGGAGTAATGACCAAATAGAACAAAACACTTAAAACAACCCTTGTCATTAGCCAACCTAAAAGAATGGCTAAACTCATCCATATTTTATGGATAGGTTTCAATAGAAAGGGCAAAACAAAACCAAGGAAAAGAAATGTTATAGAAAGAATAAAAAAATAGAGATAATGATTTCTTTCCTGCCATAAAAACACTGTTCCCAATAGTCCCAAAGCGATACAAATTGTTATGCCAAAATTTCTGAGTTCTCTTTTCCCACTCTCAATGCTTCTAATTTCTTCACTAATCATTATGTTCTCCTGCTAAATCGTGTTCCAATATCAAAGTTTCTTCCTGCCAATCATTAAAAAAAATCCGCCTTCCTTGCTCCCAGTAAATAGTAGATGGGTTTGGACGAGGAAATGATCAAGCCAATTTCCCTCTGGATTAGATTTGAATAATCGTTCATTTTCTGAAAACGTTTCAAAGGCCTTTAATTTTGGTATACCATTTACAAAATCAAAACCGATTTGCTCAAACCATCCCAAAACTTCTCGAATTGTGTGTCCTGATTCGTGCGGATTTTTATATTGATCCATAAACCATGTAAGTTTTTTAAGTTCACCAATATTTTTATCTCTTAAGCGTGAATCTAAAAATTTAAAACGATCACTGGAAATTTTGAAAATGCTACGACGAATGTCGGTAGTAATTCTACCGTATCTATTGTAAAGACCAATAAGAATGTATCCTCCTTTTTTAACGAGTCTTGATATCGATTGAAATCCAGAAAAGGGGGCACTTGTGTGGTGAAGAACGCCGTTACAGATAACAAGGGGGAAACTCTCTTCTCTAAATATGGGCCTAAATAGGTTCATTTGATAAAAACCTACTCTTTCCAAGCCGTTCCTTTTTTTAAATTCTTGGCCTAACTTTAGCGAGTTGAGACACATATCTGTTCCAAAAACGATTCTATGGGCAACACCTAAAAAGTTACTTAATTGACCTGTTCCGCATCCAACCTCTAAAACTCTTATATTGAAAGGAACTTGTTCGTTCAATAAGCGAGCGAAAATTCCTGTTTGGGCCTTTTGAATAAGGCCTCCTACATTTTCGAACTCTTCATAGTTCGGGAATGGTGTTTTTTCATAGAACTTCTTTACCATATTCGTGACATCTTTTTTTTGAACTATCCCATTTTCATGTGGCCAAAAAAGAAGGGGGACTTCATCCTCAACTTGATAGCAATTGAGGCATTTTAAACACTTTATCTCATCATCAGCTATTTGCAGATCTCCTCCACAAGCTGGGCATACAAAAATATCAAGATGTTCAATCATATGCTTCAACATTATTACCTCATATCTCGATTGTTTTTATAATTCCCCTATTTTTAATCCAACTCAAATTCTTTAAGCCAATTAACGTCTTTGTCCAATAGTTTCTGTTCTTTCTTTTCTATGAGAAAGTTGCCCATTATAAGACAATCCATATTGGTTCGCATAAAGCATAAGTATGCATCTGCCGGCGTACACACAATAGGTTCACCCCGAACATTGAAAGAAGTATTGATGATTACAGGACAAGCGTATTTCTCATCAAACTTTGCTATCAGTTGATAATATAGCGGATTATCATCCTTATTAACAGTCTGCAGTCGTGCAGAATAATCAACATGGGTCACAGCAGGAATGCTGGAGCGAGTAGTTTTTAATTTATCAAGTCCAAAGAGTTTTTGTTCTTCTTTCGTCATTTTTCGGCGTAGTTCCTCTTTTACGGGGGCTACCAAAAGCATATACGGGCTTTTCCTGTCTATCTCAAAAAAATCTGACGCTCTCTCTTCTATTACTGATGGCGCAAAAGGGCGAAAACTCTCCCGAAACTTTATTTTAAGGTTCATCATTTCCTGCATTTTGCTGGAACGAGCATCTCCCAAAATCGAGCGATTTCCCAACGCTCGAGGGCCAAACTCCATACGTTCTTGAAACCATCCGATTACTTTTTGATTGGCAATTAAATCAGCAATTTTTTCCGGAATATCCTCATTTTTCAGTAAAATATAGGAAATTTTATTTTTTTCTAAATAGTTTTTGATATAGCTATTCTCAAATTTTGGTCCAAGATAAGACCCTTGCTGAAAATCTTTCTTCCCGTCACTGATTCTTTTGTTCTCTAAATATTGATACCATACAAATAAAGCTGCTCCCAAGGCACCTCCTGCATCTCCGGCTGCCGGCTGAATCCAAACATTTTCAAAAGGACTTTCCCGTAGAATTCTTCCATTACTGACGCAATTCAACGCTACACCACCGGCTAAACATAGATTTTTCTTTCCCGTCTCTTGATATACGTGTTGAGCCATACGCAACATAACTTCTTCGGTTACTTCTTGGATAGACTGTGCTATATCCATGTCTCTTTGGGTCAATTTTGACCCCGGACTTCGAGGAGGACCGCCGAATAGGTTCTCAAATCTCCTATTGGTCATAGTTAAACCGGCACAGTAATTAAAATAATCCATATTAAGTTTAAACGAACCATCTTCTTTTAGGTTCATCAACGCAGAAAGAATCAAATCTTTATACTTAGGTTTGCCATAAGGCGCAAGCCCCATCATTTTATATTCACCCGAATTGACTTTGAACCCAGTATAATAGGTAAATGCAGAATATAAAAGACCTAATGAATGGGGGAAATGAATCTCTGCAAGAATATCTACCTTATTGTCTTTGCCCACACCAAAGCTTGTCGTTGTCCATTCGCCGACTCCATCTATAGTGAGAAAAGCGGCTTCCTGAAAAGGTGAGGGGAAAAAGGCAGAGGCAGCATGTGACTCATGGTGTTCAGGAAAGATGACTTTTCCCTCAAAATTAAGTTCTTTTCTAATAAGTTCTTTCATCCATATTTTCTCTTTTATCCATATCGGCATTGCTTTAATAAATGACTTAATTCCAATAGGAGCATAAGATAAATAGGTTTCAAGTATACGCTCAAACTTAATGAAAGGCTTTTCGTAGAATACAACAAAATCTAAATCTTTTGTACCAATCCCCGCTTCTTCAAGACAGTAGTTGATAGCATTTATAGGAAAGTCTGCGTCATGCTTTTTACGTGTAAAACGCTCCTCTTGCGCGGCGGCAATAACTTTGCCATCGCGCACTAAACACGCCGCGCTATCATGATAAAAAAATGAAATTCCTAATATATTCATTGCGCTACCTTATGCACTACAGTTCTTTTCATACATTAAATGATTTTTACTTTTCATATTAAACTATCGACGAGACCAAACCCGATTAAATATCTTTCTTAATACATGGTTATAAGACCTAAAGAATGGGAATCTTATAGCATAACTTTCGACCAACTTAAAAAATACAAAGGCAACCATAGACAATGATGAGAAAGCGCCAGGAAAAGCCTGTTTTTGCTGGATTTTAAAACCAGCAAAACAGTATGTACAGGTAATTATCATATTGGGAACAGGGCTTGCCATAAACTTTTTTTGGGTTTGTTCATTGCCGCAAAAAGGACACTTCAATTTGAGTGCATAGAATTGTTTATTACCATAAAAATCATTGGTTTTTCGCGTAGCAATGAGAGTACCCGGAGTTTTGTAAGTACGTATCAGGTTCCACCAACATACTTTCACAACCAAATCATAATATTGTCTGTTTGTCATTTTAGATATGTTTAACAAAGGCAAATTTCTGGCATGGGCGAGTTTATTCTTAATTATCCCTTTTTGAAGCGCATAACGATAAATTTCTGCGTCAGGAATTACCTTTATGAAGCCCATAGAAACACTTCTTGCAGGATTATTCTTCCACCATGCTATGGACTCATTAACCGTTTCAACGGTATCGGCAATATCACCGAGGATGATATTCCCTCCACATGCTAACTTGATTTGATGGCATGTATCCAAAGCTTTTACAATATTGGCCTTAGTGGTATGCTTCTTCATACTCTTAAGCACTTCATCATGCATGCTCTCAATACCAAAACAGGCAAAAATTAAACCGGCGGCTTTCAATTTTTTCATTACATCAGATGCAACGTCATTGACTTTAAAATTGGCATACCACTTGATATTATATGGCTTGATACGCTCCGCCAACGCTAAAAGGCGTTTTTGGTCGGTGGAAAAAAGATCATCGCTAAACCCTATAACATTAACACCAAAGGTATTATGTAAATACTCAATCTCTGTAAAGAGATGCTCAAGCGAGCGTTGCCGGTATTTCTTTCCAAGCGGGTGATAACAAAAAGTGCATGAAAACGGGCACGAGCGGGAACCTATGACTTCGGCAAAACGTACTTCATCAAAAGTTTCTACAATAGGAAGTTGTTGAGCATATTTGAAATTGCCCAATGTTTCCTTAAAACCAAAATCTTGAAATTCAGGAATTGGAAGGGTATCAAGGTCCTTGATCTCCTCACGCTTTTCAGTTAACACGACCTGCCCCTTGGAATTTCGAAAGGCAAGACCTTTTACATTATCAGGTGACTTATCCTTTTGTAACGTTTGCAGCAATTCAAGAAGTATAAATTCACCTTCTCCTATTGCGCCATAATCAATTGGAAGGTTCTTCAAAGCCAGTTCGGGGTCAGCAGTCACAACCGGGCCTCCGGCCACCGTAATAATATCCTTGCGAATTTTCTTAACACTCAGGAGAATGTCTTCAATTAATCCCCAATTTGTTGACATTCCTCCTGTGCAGACAATATCCACGTGTCTTTTGGAAAACTCTCTTTCCAATAATTCTTGAGTTGTTTTGGTTTCATGACATAAATTCAGGCACGACACTGAAAAGCCATGACGTTTTATAAAAGCATATACACTCGCTAACCCGATAGGATATTGATAGAACTGGTCCGGTCCTGCAAATTTAGGAACAACAAATAATAAATTCATAACCCTAAAAACCTCCACAGATGGTGTCTATATCCCTTTATACCTACAGCTTGTAAGCTGAACCTTTGGTGCTTCTTATTGTTGTTTTTGTTCTATTTTGACCTTTTGAATTTTTCCGACGTTAGGCTATTTAACAAATCATTTCTAAACATGTATTATACTACTTTCTAGAGTCCCCAACAATGTTTTTTGTTCCCCTAAAAGTGTCGATTGTTATTGCTATTTAACTTCATTTTGCTATACTCTCTACCATATGACCCCGGCATTACAACATAAGTTCTTGGATACTTACAGAAATATTGGATTGTTTTTATTCAATACTTTTGTGCTGTTTGCGCTTATTAATGCACTCCTGTTTGTGCTCTTCTGGATCAAAGATTCAATAACAGCCGATCCTGTCACTGTTCGTTACGGGGGAGAATCTGTTCAAAAAGTTTATGGTCAGATGCCCCAGGCTGAAGTAGACCAACTGCTCAAAGAAACATGGTCCCGACCCTTGTTGTATGAAGCCTACACCCAGTTCAAAGAGCGACCGTTTACTGGAAAATACGTCAACGTCCATGAACAAGGATTTAGGTTATCTAAGGAACAGGGGCCTTGGCCTCCCCAATCAGCCAATCTTAATATTTTTCTTTTCGGAGGTTCGACTACGTTTGGTTATGGCGTTAGCGATGAGCAAACTATTGCCTCATATTTGCAACAGTACCTTGTGGGAAAATTACAGCGACCTGTGTGTGTGTACAATTTCGGGCGAGGATTCTATTACTCGACTCAAGAGCTAATTTTGTATGAGCGTTTGCTGATATCAGGATTCGTTCCAGACATAGCTATCTTTATAGATGGAGTGAATGATTTTTACCACTACAACGATGAACCCCTATTCACAGAACGGTTACAAGTATTCATCAGGGGGGATAAGAAAGAACCTGAATCAAAGTTAGCGGTTATATCTAAATTACCCATGGCGCGCTTTGCACGAATAATCCTCCGTATACTTCATCCACTTCCAGTAGATACAACTACAATAACAATAGCTACAACGAATCTGTTTCCCCAGAGTTACGATAATCAGCCACTACTTGAAGCTGTTATAGACAGATATTTGCAAAACAAGAAACTTATTGAGGCGGTTTCCGATGTTTTCTCTGTAGAACCAGTCTTTGTGTGGCAGCCCGTGCCCACATATGATTACGATTTTCATAATTATCCTTTTATTGAAGGAGGCTTTGATAGGCATACTTATTCGAAATACGGTTATGAAATTATGGCGAGTCGCTTTGATAAAGAAGCTTTTGGCAATAATTTCTTGTGGTGTGCGGACATACAAAAAGACATAGAAGAACCCCTTTACATAGATAAATTTCACTACTCACCTCCAATGTCAAATCTATTTGCGGAGAGGATTATGATTTTAATGATAGAACGGAAATTGCTTCCCGACATGCTTGGTACATTCGACTAAGCAACTACAAATAGCTTCCCTTCGAGGCTTGCACTTACCTATTTTTTTTTAACATCAAATACTTTCTATCCTTGAGGTTGGCTGCCCTGAGCGTATGCCACACCCAACACAAAGAAGTATATTCGAGCTACGAGAGACGTATAAAATGTATAATCAGTCATTCCATGAAAAAAAACTTCGCTAAGTATCATTAGCAAGGCAGCCACAAGCCAATAGTTAGGGCGTTTATAGAATGCAAGACGAGAAAGACTAAACAACAAATATCCTACCATAACAAGAAATCCTGAAATGCCAAGCAACCCGGTCTCACTAAGAAACTGTAGAAAATTATTATGAGCTCCCGGCAAGTCTCTTCTTATTGCATCTGACGGCGCATATTGGGTTTTATATGAGTTTTGAAATTGACATAATCCTATGCCAAAAACAGGGTGGTCAACAAACATGTTAATCGCTGCTTTCCATGTTTTCAATCTTTCTGCGATAGATTGTGTAGACCTTTCTTGCCGAGCCATCCTGAAATCTATATTAAAGCGTCCAATTTGCGAGGTATGTGTCTTAGGATTTGGAATAAAAAGTGCAATGAACATAACCAAAATCAATAAAAAGGTACCAATGGGTCTTTTCCAATCTCTCTTTAAATTAAAAATAATATAAATTATCAAAACCAAAACGGTGGCGAGCCATGGTCCTCTGGACAAACTTAGCGTAAGGGCTACTGCTCCGATTGTTGAAGTAACAAGACATATTGTCTTGCCAATACGCTCTAATGCGCGAAATTCAAAACCGAGCGTCCACAAGATTATGGTTAATACAGCAATATAACTTGTCGAAGCTCCACAATCTAACCCAAATCCTCCGGGTTGAATGAATCCCCCAAAAAACCTAAGAATCACATTGGCAGAAAATATAAAAAGCGAAAAACTTAGCATGTACAAAAAAGCCCGTTCCGATGTTTTACTTTCGGCAATACCGGAAAATCTGCCAATAACAAAGGCTGCCAAATAGAATGCGAATGAGACCCAGAGCTTTATTCCGGGCCAATAATTCTCGACTAAAAATATTGAAGGGATTATTGATAAAAGAAAGATAAAATACACAAGACCCAAATTTTTTGTCTGGGAATCAATCTCTCGAAAACGCTCCTGCTCTTTGCCAGTATTGAAGAAGAAGAGGTAGAATGTTGTCGCTGCCGCCAGCAACAAGAAGTATTTTGAAACATTATGCAGAACTCCTGAAAGTAAAACAAATGAGCCAATACAGCTCCAATGCAACCATTTTATAATTTGCAGAATCTTTTTGCGTTCATGTAAGTAAGGCATTATGTTCTATCCTTTATTTAGACCAATTATTTAAGCATGCCTGTAAGCATTGTTACGAGGACACTTTTTCCGGTCTAATGAATTTATCAATAACCACTTTGTACAGACCCATAACAGCTCGTTTCTCAGTATCGCCAAATATGCCGAGCCGGAATCCGACAAATATATATATCAATTCCAGCACACTTGCAATAGCAACTAACCCTAACCATGAATGCCCCCACGGTCGAGTCAACCAAAACAATGCTCCCAGTACAAAACTCAATGTCATCGGTTTGAGATACGATTTCCGGAAGAGCATAAGTGGCGAGATCTTAAGATAATTGCGTAATGCAACGAATAAATAGACTCCATCCACTATTACGGTAAGCAGCAATGCCCATCCTGCGCCTTCCAAACCAAATGGACGTATCAATAAAAGACACAATGCTCCCAGCACAATGCCACGAATAGTAGTATAAATAGTAAATTGGCGCATGTGTCCTAGTCCGAGAACGACACTATTGGTCAGACAAACACAAAGAACTCCCATGTAACTTGCTAATGTCAACAGACGAAGCACGCTGGTGGCTTGTTGGGCAATGCTCGGTACCCAGAGTGCAAGAAAAATGTCCCCCAGCACAAATAATGGAATAAAGACCATTCCTGCTAACGATGAAACAAATAGCGTCGCACGCGTAAAAATATCGCGCAGACTATCCATTTCCTTCAGACTTTGCAACTCACTTGCCATAGGAAAGATAAATCCCAACATGACGGAAATCATATACCCTAATGAGTTCACAACTAGGAATGGTACGGAATAGATACCTGCTGCCGCCACTCCAAGCCAGATGCCAATCAATGTCTGGTCTAATCGGCTTACCAGACTACTGACTACACGGTTGATTGCCCCATAGCCGACATATCCTCTGATGCGCTGCAATGTAGCAAGGTCAATGCGCCATTTTATGCGGAAAGTTGGCAATAAACGGCGTGCTAACAACCAGTATGCTGGGCCCGATGCAAGTGAAACAATGACTCGAACCAACACATAGCTTACTACTCCATACCCTGCATACACCATAACCAGACCCAGCCCTACACCAACTACATTAGAAACGACCGAGACTGTGCCGGATATTTCATACCGCTGAAGCCCCATGGACAAAGACTGACCCCACGATATGCCTACACTACCTAGAAAGCCAATACTAGCCAAGCGAAATACCAGCGTTGCCTGAGGAATTAGTTCTGCCGGCATTTTGAATACGCTTCGCGCAAGCCATTCTGCCGCCAAGAAAATGACAACCATGCCGACTATGCCAATCATGCCATAAAGATTGAGAGTTGTATTCAACATACGATTCGCGGACTCGGTATCATTTTTGGCGCGGTCTTCAGCCAAATACTTGATAATCGGCCAAGTCAATCCCATATCCATGATGGTGAGATAGCCAATGATGACAGCTACCAGACTTTGCAAACCAAAAGCCGCTTCACCCAATCCGCGTAGCAAAAGGGGAATGGAGATTAGATTAACAAACATCGGCACAACATAGCCACCCGCGCCGGCGAGCATATTGATTGAAGCTCGGTTGAGACGATTCATAGTAACTCCGTTAATATTCTCATATATTTAAAGTAAAATATCATATTTTTTAAGGGGTTCATAATTAAGTTTTAAGGGAGAAACAATCATAATGTGTGGTTTGTTTAGTTCAGGCGAAATGCGGTAGTAGAAAAATAAGTTGTCCCACGGTATCATTTGTTTCTCAAAGATATTCCGGATGGATTCCATGAAATCATGCGAGCGCCAATTTTCCATTAAAACCACATACTTTTTCGCAGTTTTAAACAAGTTGGAAAGAGCTACAAGATGATTGTCGTCTGTGTGGATACGCATGATTACGGCATGAGAAAAACACAAATCAACTACCGGCCATTGGGAAGAATAGGGTAGGGTTATATCTAACTGCCCAATATCAGCTTTTAAATTAGGATGCCTTTTATGTAAAAAAGATAATTGTTCGATTGAACGGTCACAACCATAAAGACGAATATTGGGTGACAATGTGCTTAAATTAGATAGATGGTCTCCTCCGCCACAGCCAACTTCAAGAAGGCTATCCGGGCTTAATTGCAAAATTGTCTCATACAACAATCTTGCATTTGAATGCAAAGGAAGGATATCTTTCTGTAAAGACAAAGCGCCTTCGGAAAAGACATAATCTCCTGACGTTAGCACCTGTGTATGTGACTTTTTGATATCTGCCAGTTCTGCCTGATAGTGTTCAGGATAGCGTTGCCAGTCAAAGTCATCCATGTTGGCGTCACGGCGGAATATTCTGTTAAAATATTTCAAAACTTTTTGAATAAAATATTCCTTTGTCAACTTAAGTGACTTTAGTGAATGAATATTCATGCTATTTCCCATCCCAAAATGTATAATCCGTCATGTAATCACCTCTTGAGTATAATATTTTGACAATTTACTTTGTTGAAATTTATTTAAAATCTCTTTTGCACCTTGAAAGACGATTGCATAACCGCGTAACTGTTGGCTAGATGTGGGTATCACACCATAAGCGTCTTGATAGGTATAGTTAGGAAGTAAAATGGTATATGATTTATTACTATCAACCGAGGATGTAAGCATTTCCATCCCAATAGCTTTGCCGTTACAAACATCAAATCCATACTCATTATGCCCGGGCACTTGAAAGTCGTGAATAACCAAGATAGCATCACTTGATTGCAAACTTATACTCTTTATTTCATCGGGCAATGGAAGATAATTATACCAATGCGCATCAAGGAAAAACAGAGTTAGTCCGGAAGGCCCGTTTTCCACAAGACGATTGATTTCTACCGCTGAATTTCCCTTGATGGTTTGAACATTTTCATATTGACGCAACATTTTTTGACTTGCATAGAAATAATCCGGATTACTCTCAATCGTAGCCATCGGCAATTGTGGATAACGAGATGCAATATACTTGCAGGTATGACCAAGGTAAGTTCCCGTCTCCACGAAAGAAGAGATGCCGCATTGTATTAAGAACTCTACAACCTCTGTCATTTGAGTGTCGCCATTAAATGGCGGAACATCAAGCCGGGACATCCTACAATAACGAGGTCGTCGTATGAAGGATACTACGCGTGGTAGTATCACACTTCGGTGATAAATCAATCTTATAAACGACTTAATCATAGAACTCTCCCATTAATTTATTAACTGGCCATTCCTGTAATCAGCTGTTAAAATATAGTACAACTTTTTTCATGCTTTCAATTTAAGCGTATTAATGATCGTATCAGCATAAGCTGTTGGTAGAAATTTGGCAAATCGCGGCCCGGCTAAATAGGAACGAATGGCATCTTGAAAGCGTGCGTACTCGCTCTCAGTGATATTGGATAAATAACCATCCAATTCTGCATTTGTTTTAAATTTGCGGCGGTCTATAAAAGCGTCTGCATCTACATAATCGTGGATATTGGGCGCACCCCAATAAATAGGTACACAGCCGCAACGCATGCTGTCAAAAATTTTCTCAGTAACATAACCCGGTTCATCCCGAATGTTTTCATAACAGATACTGAAACGGTAATTTGGCATAACATCCCATTTATTTTTGATAGTTCCCCGATAAGAAGGGTATATCTGGCGCATCCATGGGAAGTATCGTTTCAGCAGGGTAGGGGATTTGTCCCACATAATTCCAAACAGGTCAAAACTGTCCGGATACTTACGTTCAAAATAGCGAATCGCATCACGACGAGCCGAATATAATTCTCTGGAGTGACGGGAATATTTATTCATCGAAATGTTCACCAGCAATTTCCTTTGCATAAAGGGAATCTTTGGCACTTCCGGAAATTGTCGCATTTGGGGGACGCATACTTTGAATATCTTCCTGTTATCAACAAAGGTATCATGCCAGGTGAAAATGACAGGAAACAGCTTATGCAACCCAGGGTCCCAATTATTCTGACAAACGGACGGCGGTTCCCAGAGGAAGAGCGCCATACGCTTTTGCATTCCTGCGCGAATACACTCTTCATATAGATTCCGAATCAAAGGTCTTCTGTTTATTTTTGCTTTGAGTTTCTTTGCCAACCCATACCAACCTGCATAAGTACGCACACTTACATCTTCATAGAAAAATACCCATTCGCAATCTTTAAGTGGATTGTTGTCTGACGTCTTAAGGTCATATCCGCATTGAAGCAATCGCTCCCGCAAATAGATGGCCGGGTCATGACACCCGTCTCGTCCATCGGGATCAAAAATCCGATTATTATTACCTGCTATACTATGAACAAGAATTGTTTTCATTTAGAATCAGCTTAATTTAAAATATTTTAAAATATCCTGCAACCGTTTTTCCATCGTGTGGTCTTGCAGAGTGCGTTCTTGACCTCGCTGAGCAATCGCCTCGCGCTCATCCTTGTGTTCCAAGTAATACCGAATCTTTTCTACCAGATCTTTCGGCGAAACAAAAAGCGCAATTTCATCGCCTATTGTGTAGAAATGTTCCAGTCCTTTGACATAGTATGAAAGCTGAAACCCGCCACAGGCATTAATTTCAAAATGTCGCCCTTTTACCTGCTCTACGGTTTTCATATCCGAATGCGTGAGAGTACGCACCGCCTGAAGCCAAACGCGAAGAGTGTTTTTAATCGGCCGGGATAATGTTGTCAAATAACGAATATCCCATGAAACGCAATTTGACAAATTCAGATTGATACGGCTTTGATTAAAAACGTTTATCATTTCCTGCATGCTCAACATTTTCTCCGGCCATCCTAATCCCCACACTCGTACCTCAAAACCGGATTTTTTCAGCCAATTTATATACCACTCGCGTTGTGGGTGGTACTGCCCCACAAAAGTTATATCATAGAGTTTGGGCAGTTCTTCTTTGCGATAGACCTCATGATTGCACGCAAACGGGGAATAAATCACATTTGTAAATCCGACATCCCGAAACTTGCGCAATCCATTAACATCTGATGTAGTAATAAAATTAAAGTGTTTCGCCCAGAAACGGGAATACTTAATCCTCCACATATCATCAAACAAATAGCCAAGAGTAATTGCATGTTTACCTATCTCATCTACAATTTCCGGAATGAATTGATTGGTATGGGGAACAAAAAAAACGATATCTGGTTGCTCGCATCGGACGACTTCCAGCAATTTTCGGTTCATGCCGTCGCGGCCAAGCAGGCGCATATGTTCCAGAAAATCAAAAGGAATAACTTTACATCCAATTTTTTCCAATGGTTTGAGAAAATTGTGATATTCGTAAGAGATAACCGGATCCAGTGGAGCAGCGGCAAGGATTATTTTTTTCATACTGTTTTACGGATGAATTTTTCAAAAACCTCAGCAAGCCTATCCAGGTTTTTTTTAGCTTCAAAAGGATGCAAACCAAGATAGAAGCCCCTCTCATGCACAGCATCAGCGCCGGGCAAGTTGCCTTCCTGTAATTCAGGATATAGTCTGCATACCGGTTGCCGCGCCAGATTCCCTGCAACAATTGGACGTGTTTCAACACCCTGTTTTTCCAAGTATGCCAGGAAATCCGACTTTTTGAAAGGGCATTTGGGTGTAAGCATAAGTGGTAGAGCAAACCATGAACATTCGGCTTCCGGCGCTACTTGCATTAAGTTTATCAGATTACGATGGTGCTCAAGGTAATTTTTAAAATAAGCCACATTTTGTAATCGTTGGGCGTGAAAGGATGGCCATCGTTTCATCTGTTCCAAACCAAAACCAGCCTGCAATTCGGTAGGGCGCACATTAAAACCCCAATTCAAAAACATATAACGCGGATCCACATCGTTTTGTGGTTCGGCTTTTGTATATTTAGTATTACGCGCCCAGCCATGAGCGCGTAAAAGGCGAAAAACATCAGACAATGACTGATCCCGGCAGATAATCATTCCTCCTTCCATCGTGGTAATGTGGTGAGAAAAGAAAAAGGAAAAACTACCTGCTATACCAAATGTCCCCACTGGTTTCCCTTTGTATTTCGCTCCCAACGCTTCACAGCAATCTTCGGTCAAAATTAAATTGTGTGTTTTGCAAATGGACATCACGCGTTCCATATTACAGGGATTACCCATCAGATGAACCAGGGAAATAGCGCGCGTTCGCGGAGAAATTTTGGACTCAAGATCATTCATATCAATATTCAGAGTATTGGGGTTCGTATCCACAAATCGAACTTTAAGCCCTGCCATCATAGGTGCCCAAATCTGTGTTGGCCACGTTACGGAAGGCACAAGAATCTCATCACCCGGATTTAACATTTTGGTCTGTGGATTTGTCAAAGCAAAAGCAATCAGTAAATCTGCCGAAGACCCGCTATTCACCATTACGGCTTCCGCGCCGCCAAATACCTTTATGAATTGACGCTCGAAATTATCCGTTTTTTTCCACATAGTTGTACGAAAAGAGCACAGAGAATCAACGGCAGCCAGTATTTCTTCACAATCATAAGTTGCCAAACTTAGAGGATACCAATACTTTTGGGGTTTGTAACTGTTGATGCGGGAAGCTTCCCGCATCAATGCCTGGATCGGTCTACGCAATTGATATATATACTTTAAATTCATAACACCTCAATCGGGCTATTTGCCTCGCTTATTTATTTGCAATTATCCATTCCCGCATAAGACGCTGCGGCAACGAAGAACCAAAGAACTTTTCCCATACCAACACACTTATGTAGCCGGATTGCAATAGGTGAGTACCGAAGCGAATCGCACCGTTCAGTCTGTTCTTTGTTGCAAAATACTTGGCGCGTGCATCCGCCCAAGCTTTGCGTTTTTCAAAAACATCTAATTCTTCCATTCGTTTCTCAATCCAATTAAGAAATAAAATCCATTTTTTAGCACTTGCATCTACAGAAGGATCTTTGCGTCCTGCCTTTCGTAAGAAACGGCAAACTACTACTGCCATTGCTTCGTGATTTACACTTTTACCCTTATTTTCTGAAGAAAGTTGGTCAGGATGTTTTCTGATATGCACCAGATACTTGGGGAGACACATGACTTTCCCGCGTAGCGCTAATTCCGACCATAACTGCCAATCCTGCGCCATACGAAAGTGCAGATTGTACCCGCCAATCAGCCTGACCGTGTCCAAACGATAAAATGCCGATGAATGTGGAAAGAAGCTTTGTAAATGCTCTAAATGCTGAACCAAAACAGAATGTTTGGATGGATACAAATGTTTTTTTATGACCTGGCCCTGCTCGTCGATTTCAATAAAGCCGGTACCAAGCAATACCACCTCCGGATGTTTGCGCACAAAATTAATCTGCTCCTCAAGTCGCGTTGGCTCACACAGGTCATCTGCATCCAGCCTAGCAATCCATTCACCCTTGGCTTGCACAATACCCACATTGAGCGAATCTGGCAACAAGGTATTTTTCTTGGATATGGCAACGATGCGCTTATCTTTGTCCCTATAACTTTGGATGATATTCCAAGTATCATCTGTTGAGCCATTATCCACCAGGATAAATTCAAAGTTTTCGTAAGTCTGGGCGAGGACACTGTCGATGGCCTCACGCAACCAACGGCTGCCGTTATAACAAGACATCATTACGGAAATTTCAGGTTTGCTGACATGAGAAGAACAGTTCATATTTTCTCTTTTAGGATCAGAAGTCACAGCGCACCCAATTCTCCCAAACAAACTTATATTGATAAGTAGGTTTATGCGTTTTTGATAATTCACTGCATATTCTTTTCATATGCGCCTTTGAGTCTGTCAAAACATTGTGAAATTGTATTTGAATGTTCTTTATTTTATTGACAAGCCCGGTTTCAATTAGCCTTGGCAGCAACTCATACTCACCACCTTCAATGTTAATCTTCATCAAGTCTATATTCTTAATATCGTGCTTAGTGAAAAACTCTGCCACATCCTCAAATTGGATTGTTTTTTTGACCGGAGCGTCTCTATACACGGATGACCCATCGTCACATAAAGATATAATCTCTTGCCTTCGATTTTTACCAAGCGCTAAACAAAAAACCTCAATATTTGGATTATTCTTAAATCTTCTCTGTATTTGTTCTGCAAACGACTTCACCGGCTCAAAAATTAATACACGACAGTTGTAACTTGCGTAGATATCAGATGCCCACTGCCCCTTGTATCCACCCATATCCATAACTAAAGAATCACGATCAAGGTCATAGTTATACCTTAACTTTTCATCACCACCATCGGAGTACCATCTCTTGATTTCCTTGTCATGCTCTGTTGGGAACATTGACACGCGCAGACTTGTGATTATCTTTTTTAGAATTACTTTCATTCCAAACTCCATATGATTTTTGTAATTCGCTGCGTCTATACAACTCGGGATTTAAACACGACCGTCTTATTCCTTATTAATATACCCTTTATACCACCCTATTGTTCTACATAATCCTTTATTTAAGGAAATTTTCGGTTTCCATTTTAGTATTTTTTGCGCTTTGCGGTTTGAACAATAAAAATTCATTGTCTCACCCTGCCGATAAGCCAATTTACCGATTTTTGGCTTTACTTTGGATTTGGTTAAATCGAAAATCAGATTTACAACATCTTTAATTTTGTATTCTCTGCCACTACCTAAATTAATTATTTCTCCGATAGCTCTTTGTGTTATAGATGCTTTTATATAACCTTCTACTATGTCTGAAACATAATTGAAATCTCTTGTTTGCTCTCCCTTTGTCATTTCAAACTCTTTGCCAAGCAAACATTTCCGTATCAACAAAGGTATGAGCATATCATTGGTTTGATAAGGTCCGTAAGTCAAGAATGGGCGTAGTGTAATTATGGGCATATTGTAAATCTTGTGCAACATCTGGCAAAGATATGTTGTGCAAACCTTTGAAGCAGAATAGGGCGACACAGGATTTTCTCTTTGTGATTCCAAAAAAGGAACATCACCATCTCCATACTCTTCACCAGTACCTGTATTAATAAAACAGTCAACCTTACAAGTATTTTCTAGCGCGTTTAAAACATTCGTGGTTCCTTTTATATTGATATCAACCATTCTACTAAGTAAATCCAAAGAACGATTAACATTTACATGCGCTGCTAAATGATATACTTTAATTGGTTTAATCTTCTTTATTAAAACATCCACATTTTTAAATTTCGTTATATCTACGGGATAAACCTTAATCTTATTTTTGATATCTTGTATTCTCCATAAAGAAGTGCCGGGTTCAACAAAAGCGCTTACTTTGGCTCCTAACACTACCAATCTCTTTGTTAGATGTGAGCCTATAAAACCGTTGGCTCCTGTTATTAAAACAGGTGTATTTTTAAGCTGTTTTATCATTTGGCTTTCAATAAAATCTTGTACCATTGAATAGTTCTTTTCAAACCTTCTTTTAAATTATATTTCGGATTCCATTGTAATATTTTTCTTGCCTTATTGGCAGCCAGATATTGGTGCTTAATCTCATACTTTGCTTTATCTAAAATTTTGCAATTTAGCTTCTTTTTGGAAATTTCGAATATTTTGTTAACTAACTCTACAACTGTAATCGGATTTTCATTGCTAAAATTAAACGACTCCCCGTCAAGTCCCAATTTTGGCAATTTCTCAGCCAAAGTAATGTAACCATTTATAATATCATCCACATAAACATAATCCCGGGTAAATTTACCATTGCTGCGAATCAAAAGTGTTTTACCGGTAAATGCGCACCTGATAGCATCGGGGACAATACGGGAAAAATTAAAATCCCCCGGCCCATAGATATTGCCGCACCTGGTAACTGCTACCGGTAAACCATAAGTGTGAAAATAGGTACAAGCTATCAGGTCGGCGCAGCTTTTGGATACATCATAAGGATGGTTTCCGATTAAAGATGTATTTTCCTTGTAAGGCAGCTTTTTATGGGTGCCGTAGGCTTTATCGCTTGAAGCAATGATAATTGATTTAACAGCATTAGAGTTTCGGCAAGCTTCCAGCACCATCCATGTGCCTTTAATATTTGTAGAAAAGGTAACTAAGGGGTTAATATGGCATTTGCCGACAATAGCCTCTGCTGCCAGATGGAAAACGACATTAATTTTATTTTTTATGATGACATCTTTTAATAATGTGTAATTGGCTACACTACCTTTGATAACGGTTATCTTTTTATAGTCAGCTGCGGTTAAGATAGTGTCTTTTCTTCCAACCTTTATGTCTAAACCGAATATTTTAGCCCCGAAAGCAATCAGAGTTTGAGTAAGATTAGAGCCCAGAAATCCTTCAAAACCGGTAATTAATACCGTCTTGTTTCTCCAAAATTTTTTATTCATGATAAGTATTTACGCTTTCCAGAATTTCCATAAAGCATTATTTGCATTCCATAATTGCTCTAATTCAATCTTATCCCTCAACGTGTCCATACATTTCCAGAACCCGTTATGTTTATATGCATTTAATTGATTATTTTTAGCGAGATTTTCTAAAGGTTCTTTTTCCCACTCAGTAGAGTCATTTTTTATGTACTCAAATATCTTCGGCTCCAGCACAAAGAAACCACCGTTAATCCATGCTCTATCGCCTTTGGGTTTCTCAAAAAACGATTTAACATCATCGGACTTTATTATATTTAAAGCGCCAAATCTGCCTGTTTGCTGTACTGCGGTGATTGTCGCAAATTTACCGTGTTTTTTATGAAACTCTAAGGATTCCTTAATATTAATATTACCTATACCGTCTCCGTAGGTAAGCATGAAAGTCTGGTTGCCAACATATTTCTTAATTTTCTTTATCCTGCCACCGGTCATTGTGTCTAACCCGGTATCTATAAGAGTAACTTTCCAGGGCTCTGCTTTTGAACTAAGCACCTCCATTTTATTCTTGTTTAAATCAAGAGTAATGTCTGCTGAATGAAGAAAATAATTCGCAAAATACTCTTTAATGATATATCCTTTGTATCCTGTACAGATTATGAAATCGTTAAAACCGTAATGAGAATAAATTTTCATAATATGCCATATAATTGGCTTGCCCCCAATCTCTACCATTGGCTTTGGTATGTTGGTTGTTTCTTCGCTAAGCCGGGTACCTCTGCCGCCAGCAAGAATTACTACTTTCATAAATCCCTCCCGTGGTTTGTATAATCCACACAATTATCTTTATACCATTCAATAGTTTTCTTTAGACCAGTTTCAAATTGGGTTTTCGCTTTGAAGCCAAATTCTTTATAAGCTTTGGTAGTATTCAGACATCTACGAGGCTGACCATCTGGTTTGGTTTTATCCCAGATGATTTTTCCTTTGAATCCGGTTAATTCAGCTATTAATTCAACTAAATCCTTTATTGAAATCTCAAATCCGGCACCGAGATTAACGGGTTCGGATTTATTGTATTTTTCCGCTGCCAGTAAAATCCCCTCAGCAGCATCTTCTACATAGAGAAACTCTCTGGTTGATTTCCCCGTGCCCCAAACAACAATTTTATCCTCTTTATTCTCAATTGCATCAAGGCATTTTTTAATTAAAGCAGGTATTACATGAGAACTTTTGGGGTCAAAATTGTCTCGGGGTCCGTAAAGATTTACCTGGAGCAAATTTATAGAATTAAATCCATATTGTTTCCTGTAGGCTTGTGATTGAACAATTAACATCTTTTTTGATAATCCGTAGGGAGCATTTGTTTCTTCGGGATAACCGTTCCATAAATCTTCTTCTTTGAACGGGACTGGAGTAAACTTAGGATAAGAGCATATAGTGCCAATATTTACAAATTTAGAAACCTTTCTGATTCTTGTTTCTTCCATAAGCTGAACTCCCATGATGATATTATCATAAAAGAATTTCCCCGGGTTCTGGTTATTTGCACTAATTCCACCAACAACTGCGGCTAAATGAATAATAATCTGTGGAAGAAAATCATCAAACATTCTTTTTATATTCTCGATATTTCTTAAATCATAATCTTCAATTTTTGGGATAAAAATCTCGGCCTTTTTTTGCTGTAATTGTTCCACTAAATACGACCCCAAGAATCCTGCTCCTCCTGTTACAATAACTTTTTTCCCTTCCCAAAAATTCATTAATCCGCTCCCCACCATCTATTGGTAAATTTTATTTTTATAATCTTATCTCCTTCGCCAATAGGTTCAAGTCCTGATTTACGCATATCGGCATCAACCATTATTTTAACTAAATCGCGGAATGTTACTTTTGGCGTCCAGTTTAATTTTTTATTGGCTTTGCGAGTATCAGCGATTAGATAATCTACTTCAGTAGGTCTAAAATATCTTGGGTCAATCTTTACATATTTTTTCCAGTTAAGACCTACATAAGAGAATGCTTCTTTAAGAAATTCTTTTATTGAATGTGATTGACCTGTACCTATAACATAATCATCAGCCTTGTCCTGTTGTAGGATTTTCCACATTGTCTCCACGTATTCAGGGGCATATCCCCAATCTCTTTTTGCTTCCAAATTTCCTAAATAGATATAATCTTGTTTCTTGGCAAGAATTGAAGAAATGCCCCGTGTAATCTTTCTTGTAACAAATGTCTCCCCGCGCCTGGGAGATTCGTGATTAAAAAGAATTCCATTGGAAGCGAAAATTTTATAACCATCTCTATAATTCTTAACCATCCAAAACGCATATGCTTTAGCGCAAGCATAAGGACTGCGGGGACAAAAAGGTGTATTTTCATTTTGAGGAGAGGGAGAAGTTCCAAACATCTCACTAGAGGAAGCCTGGTAAAATTTCGAATTATTTCCACTTCTTTTCACTGCCTCCAAAATTCTTGCGGTACCCAATGCAGTACTATTTCCGGTATATTCGGGAATATCAAAACTTACACGCACATGACTTTGAGCTCCCAAGTTATAGATTTCGTCCGGTTTTATATTGTATACAATATTCGAGATTTGCTCAGTGTCCGAAAGGTCGCCATAATGAAGAAATAGTCTCGCTTTTGGTTTATGCGGGTCTACATAAATATGGTCTATTCTTTCTGTATTAAATGTGCTTGCTCTCCTTATAAGCCCGTGAATTTCATATCCCTTAGATAATAAAAATTCTGCAAGATAAGAACCATCCTGCCCGGTTATTCCTGTTATTAATGTTTTTTTCATATCCCTTCTCCTTTATAATTGCTCATTTTCGTCTTTTGGTTATAAAGAGCAAAATAAAAAAAATATTGTTCGAGAGATTGAAGCGTGGAACCGTATTCTTTGCCGCCTAAAACAGCATCACAAAAAATTTCCCGCAAACGCGTGAGTTCCTTTAATCGACTTTTCCAACGTGTATCGGCAATTGTAAGATAGAAAAGTTCCAGTGCTCTTTCTACCGCAGACCAAAAAAGTTTACTATCTTTTTGTTGCCATCGGCCTGCTCTACTTACTTCACTGCCGATATTAGCTAATTGTTCTGCCAATGAAAGGGTTTGCCATCTGCCTTTAGTCAAATCTTTGTGATAAGTTTTCATTTCATGCTTTAATTATATTTTTAACTATTTCAATTATTTTATTTTGAATATTTGGATTTCCTATACTTCTTGAACGATTGCCTTGCGCTGGTCTTAAATTAATAATCGAATCGAATTCGATAAACTCTTCACCTGTTTTTTGAGGATAAAGATTGATTCCCCAAAGATTTTCCTGTTTAGAACTTAAACTCAAAAGTTTGCCTTCTTCATCCGAATGCAACTCTCCACCTATAGCCATTATGCCCTTTTCTATATCTACAACTGCTTTGACCATATCGCCAAAACCTTCTTCAGCAATCCGCATGAGTTCTTCTTTGGTAATAGGTCCTTCAATAATTTTTATATCCATAGATCAATATTTTTATATTTGTGATTTCACGATTTTTACAATTTCTTCTATTTCTTCTTTCTCCAATTCAGGATACATTGGCAGGGATAAAACTTCCGTTTGTATTTTTTCTGCAACCGGAAAATCGCCTATTTTATATCCCAAATCATTATGAACTTCTTGGAGATGCAGACACAGCGGATAATATATGGCGCAAGCTATACCGTTTTCTTTTAGGCGGGTTAAGACCACATCTCTTTTTTCTTTTATGCGTATCGTGTAATAATTAAAAGAGTGTTCGGAATAAGCGGGAATAAACGGAGTGATGAT
>Ga0180007_10001029_pt1 | contig 40528 bp, 47 predicted proteins | sample MM_PC_MetaG_FD_121122 | JGI IMG/M metagenome (GOLD analysis project Ga0180007, IMG submission 121122) | Groundwater microbial communities from the Aspo Hard Rock Laboratory (HRL) deep subsurface site, Sweden - MM_PC_MetaG | ecosystem: Environmental > Aquatic > Deep subsurface > Groundwater... | reverse complement strand
CGAAGTCCCGGCCTCCGGGGCGCAGCGCAGCGAAGTCCCGGCCTCCGGGGCGCAGCGCAGCGAAGTCCCGGCCTCCGGGGCGCAGCGCAGCGAAGTCCCGGCCTCCGGGGCGCGGTGCAGCGAAGTCCCGGCCTCCGGGGCGGGGTGCAGCGAAGTCCCGGCCTCCGGGGCGGGGTGCAGCGAAGTCCCGGCCTCCGGGGCGAAGCGCAGCGGAGTCCAGGTTTGGAGAGTACTGTCTCTCTGCACGGGTTACGGAGGGTTTGAACTGGCCCTCAAGCGAGTGTTCGGCGATGAGGATACATAGACGAATGTTCAGATTTTGTAATCAATTCAAAATTGGAAAGAATATTATGTGTTTTGTCATTATCTTTGTGGTGTATATCGTGCCCTTCGGGGATTTCGCCATTTACCGATTGCCAAATATCGCGATGCAAATAATCACGATTGCCATTTGTGCAGCCATAATAACCATTCTTGCGAAGAGTGTATTTTCTTCCCTCAAAAAAAATAAAAGGGAGTGGTTGTTTTTGTCGCATGATGAGGTTGCGACGGGAAAATCGCATATAAATGGTTTGCCTGCTAACGCCAAAAGCTTCTCCAATCTGCGACAAGCTGTATCCTTTTTGATACAGGTCATACATTGCTTTCGTAACTTTAATATCTGGTTTGCAACTCATAACCATAATTTACTGGAACGGTTGACAAATGTCAACTAAAAAAAATGGCTTGGATGTATTTACCTCAATTTCTTTGTGTTCAGGATACGAGGGATTCGGGCTTGGACTTAGGCGAGCAATCCCAAATATTAGAACAATCTGCTACGTGGAGAGGGAAGCATTCGCAGCAGCGAACTTGGTTGCAAAGATTAAAGAAGGTGCATTGGATGACGCTCCTGTCTGGGATGACATTGCAACCTTTGACCCCATGCCTTTTAAGGGAATGGTGCATATTATTCATGGGGGATACCCTTGTCAGGGATTTTCCGTTGCAGGAAGGCGCCTCGGAATCAAAGACCCTCGATGGCTTTGGCCGTATATTGAAAGAATCATTCAATCAATTAGACCTATTTACTGCTTCTTCGAGAACGTTGAAGGACACCTTACGCTTGGATTCCCCGAAGTTTATAGAAGCCTACGACTTATGGGCTATACGGTTGAGGCTGGATTGTTTACAGCGTCAGAAGTCGGCGCACCGCACAGGAGAAAACGGCTGTTCTTCGTGGCTTACGCCGGAGGCGAACAATCAGGAGGACTATCAGGTCGTCAACGGCAGGAAAATCCCGCGATTAGGACAACAGGTAACTCAGATATGCTGGCCGACGCCGCACTTGCCGACTCAACACGCAAGCGACAATTCACAAACGACGTATCTGGACAGGGCAATAAATTTATTCCCGATCCCGGCGCAGAGGGATTACAGGATGCCGAACGGGCCGAACCACAAATTAAAAGGCAGGCCGCATTTAGACCAACTGCCGAATTTCGTGGATGGCCTGCCGGACCCGGACAGGAACAATACGAATGGGAAGAACCGAGAGTTGTGGATGACACCGCAAAGCGAGCAATGCGGACAAAGCTCAAGCACGAGCGACAGGACAAAAAACAAAACAACTCACTTGCAGGGCCAGATACATCACGAATTAAAACAGAAGGGCAAGCTAAATCCGGACTGGGTGGAGCAGTTGATGGGCCTTCCAGCAGGGTGGACAGATTGCGGCTGCTCGGAAACGGCATTGTGCCGCAGCAGGCGGAATATGCGATAAGGACTTTACTGGCGAAGGTATGAGTAACGGGTAACGAGTATTCGAGAATATGAGTTTGCCTATAAATGAAATTGTTGTTGGCGACTGCCGCGAGGTAATGCGACTATGGCCGGATGATTCAATCGACTGCTGCATTACCAGCCCGCCTTACTGGGGCCTGCGCGATTACAAGATTCAGCCGGTAATATGGCCGGCTGAAATCGCAGTCCCGGCGTCGGTTGATTTTCATAAGAAAATCTGCCGGGGCAAGATTCAGCCGTGCGAGCATGAATGGAGAATACGAATTTCTACAGCAAAAGGTCAATTTTATGTCGCAAATTCCACAAGCACTTTAACTACAGGAACAACACAAAAGCGGAAAGAAGAAGTCCAAGAAATTATTGGGATGAATACAAAAATACAAACCTTCTTTTGCCACAAGTGCGGCGCGTGGCTCGGTTCGCTCGGATTGGAACCCTCCATCGAGTTATACGTTCGGCATATCGTAGAGGTCTTTCGAGAGGTCAGGCGTGTTCTGAAGCCCTGGGGGACTCTGTGGCTGAATATCGGGGACAGCTATGCGAGTGGCAAGGGGACATGTTTTAATCCGGGCGGCGGAGAATCATCACTTGGTAAAGAACGAAAGGAGAAAGGAACGCATCCATTAAACCGGGGCAATAAATCCACGCTTGCCGCGGACAATCTCAAGCCCAAGGACCTGTGCATGATACCCGCCCGCGTGGCCCTGGCGTTGCAGGCGGACGGCTGGTGGCTGAGGCAGGATATTATATGGTCGAAGCCCAATCCGATGCCGGAAAGCTGCAGGGACAGGTGCACGAAATCGCACGAATACCTTTTCCTGCTAACGAAGAGTGCGAAATACTTTTACGATCAGGAGGCGATAAAAGAGGAGACGGCTGGCACGGCACACGAGAGAGGGGATGGAGTAAACCCGAAATGTAAAATGCCGGGTGCTAATTCGAGGATTTACATAGACAGGGATCCGGCCCATGCATCGAGGGCAATAAAATCCAGACAAAACGAATCCTTTTCGGCTGCCGTTAAGAGTTTGGTTTCATCGCGCAATCGACGTTCGGTCTGGACTATTACTACACAGCCGACACCTGAGGCGCATTTCGCCACGTTCCCGGAGAAATTAGTCGAGCAGTGCATTATGGCGGGGACTTCGGAGAAGGGCTGCCCTAAATGCGGCAGGCCGAGAGAGAGAATAGTGGATATAAAAACAAATACAGTTCAAAGAACCGCTGCAGGAAAACATGAGGGCGAATATCAGAGAGGCAGAGTTACTCCTCGTAATGCGCCCGAGGGTGATTTTCACGACTTGGGAACGATAGAATGCAAAACAATCGGCTGGATGAAATGCCCTTGCATTTCACCCCCAGCGGAGAGATTCGACGCTTCGGAGAATCTGCAGGGGGCGGAAGACAAAAAATATGAACCCTGTATCGTCTTGGACCCGTTCATCGGCTCCGGCACTACGGGCAAGGTCGCCTTGCGATTAGGGCGGAACTTCGTAGGCATTGAAATCAGCGAACGATACGTTCACGACATTGCGAACTGGCATATCAGGGAGCAATTAACGGGCGTAACGGTCGCCGAACAGAGGAAGGGACAAAAGGCGCTGTTTGTATGAGTATCGGAATCGTTGAAAGGCAGTTGGGGTTTAGTGATTTGCTCTTGAATCCGAGCGTACCTGTCCCGGATGAAAGGCGGCTGAAGAAACAGGCGGTCGCCGTATTCAATCGTCTCAATAACAGGGCGATGCCGAGGGTATCGAACGTGGAACTGGCGGAAATGGCGATGCAGTATAACGCCCGAATATGGGAAATAAGGCGGTGGCTCGAGCCCCAGGGCTGGACGGTCGTAAGAGAGAGAAATGAAAACGGACTGAATTATTATCATTTGGAAAGGAGTTAAATTATGGCAGACGCGAAGCAAAGAAAAGAGTTGAGAATGATGTTATTAACGGACATTATTCCGAACGGGGGCAATCACAGGATTGTCGACGACAAGAGCGAAAAGTTCGCCGAATTAGTCGAGAGCATCAGGGGCGGGGGGATCAGGGTGCCGCTTCTGGCGAAGACCTTGGCCGACGGCAAGGCCGTCCTTGTCTGGGGACACAGGCGATTATTAGCCGCGGCGAGGGCCGGCCTGGAGCAGGTGCCTGTAATCGTCTGCCAGGGCTATACCGACGGCGAAATGGCGGATATGGCCTTAGTCGAGAACAAGTACCGTGAGGACCCGACGGTAATGGAGGAGGCGGTTGCCATAGCGGACCTGATCACCAAAGAGAACGCCGATATAGTAGCGGCACGCTTAGGCAGGCCGGCGTATTACGTTAGAATGTGCGCAAACGTGTTCGAGAACCTCGAAAAATGCTGGCGAAGCGAAGCGGAGTCCCGGGAACCGGGACGGGACGAAACGGAACACTGCGGTTACCCCGACTGGACTATCGCCCATTACGCGGTAATCGCCCGGCTGCCGGCGGGCGTGCAGATCGACCTGTTCGAGAACCGCTACCAGATCGACATCGATATCTCCGTCAGGGCCCTGCAAAAGATAGTGGATGGCCTGACGCTGAAACTGTCGGCTGCGTTATGGTCATTGGGCGATGACTCTTTGGAGGTCGAGGGCGCTGTCGCGTGCGCCGGCTGTCCGAAGAGGATGAACGCCCGGCCTTTGTTATGGCACGAGAACGAGAAGAAGGCGACCGTTAAAAACGACCGCTGCCTGGATGCGAAATGCTTCCGTGATAAGAAAATCGCGTATCTCGTCCGGCTGCACGAGGAACTCAAAAAAGAGCACCCCAATCCGGTCTTAATATCGGAGGATGGTATCACGAACGAGGACTTCAATAAATTCGACGCAGAATACGCGGGCAATTTCGAGAAGGGGACTAAGGATGGCGAGGGCTGCGTGCCTGCACTTGTCATACACGGCAAAGATGAGGGCAAGGTCCGCTGGATAAAACTCCCTGTATCCCACGTGGTGCAGGGTTTGCCCTGTACCCCACGTGGTACAGGGGGCAAGACGGGCGGCAAGACGCTCGAGGAGAAGCGGGCGCTATTGGAAAAGAAGCGCTGGTCGCATGTCGCGGCGAAGACGGCGCAATTAGTCGGCGAGGCACCGATTATAAAACTCTCGGAGGATATGCTCAGTCATTCGCTGTTCGCATACAGCAAAATAATGTCGCTCTCGCTTGCCTTCGGGGTGACGGGCGAGCGGGAAACGGACAAATGGGAGGCGTTAAAAACGCTCTCCGAGTTCGACCCCAACCAGTTATTGGAGGGGCTGTGGCTCGATATAAGGCAGCGGATATCCGGCACGCTGAATTACGCCGGGCCGGTTACGCAGATACCGGATGAGTTCATCGAGGGCGCCCGGTCGGCGGCCTCGCTGATTAACGCGGATATCGATGAGTTGTTAGCCGAGGCGAAATTAGAGTACCCGGAGCCGAAATCGTGGCGTAACGAAACGAAGCGTAGCGAATCGTAGCCCCGGCAGCAGTGATTTCGCGTTTCGCGGAATCAGCCGGGAAAAAAACAAAGAATGATAGGACAATGATGCTTGAAATCCTTGGACTGATTGTGACTGTATTGGCGGTGGCGGGCGTTCTTTTGAATAACCGGCTCTCGCGGTCGTGCTTTTGTCTGTGGTGGGTGTCGAACCTTATCAGTGCGGGAATACACTGCTCGACGGGGCCGTGGATGCTGGTCGTCCGGGCCGTTATCTTCTTCATTCTCGCTGTCGAGGGCTGGATTATGTGGAAACGAAAGGCAGGTGAAAAATGACGAAGCGAAGCGACCCTCAGAAATCTCGAAGAGATTTCGAGGACTCAGTCCCGGCTTCCGGGGCGATGAAGCGTGAAACGTGAAGCGTATTTCGTCGTTCGTCGGTCGTATTTCGTTGTTCGGAATACGAGATACGAGATACGAAATACGAGAATTAGGAGAACAAAAATGCGAAACGTAACGGAGTACAACGGAGTCCTGGGAACCAGGGTGAAGTCCCGTGAAGCGGGGAGAAAGTTAGTTTTGGTAATGTGTTTTATACTGCTCGTTGCAGCACAGGCGGGTGCGAAAACTTATGGCGACCCGAACAATCCGGTATTCTCTATCATCTTCGACATAAACGAAGGGGACAGAATCGGCCACGAAGTCCTTGTGATTGACGAGGACAATAAGGAGTTTGGCGGTTCTCCGCCGGTAATAACATTTCTCCCACCTATCCCGAACTACTGGACAATGAGCAGCTTTGTTGCTGTTGACCCGAACAGGGCTTTAGGAAGGTATAACTGGCTCGCAAAACACGAAATCACAGACGTTAATTATGCCCTTGTTTTGAGCGGCTGGATTGATATGCGGCCTGGTTTACGCGATGCCGGGTTCCACAGGGTGACTTACAAGGTCGTGGATGGGAATAACATCGTCTATGCCGAGGTTGTGGCGATAGTAAAAAACGTGGACCAGCCCGCTATCCTTGTTGGTGGGGACCAGCGGGCGCTGCCGGATTAGGTTTAATCCTTTTACGGAAGGTGAAAAAATGATTAAAAATGCAAAAGTATCAGAAATACAAAAGTGGAAGATTGAAAACTGCTGGTCGATTTGCCCGGAAACTGGCGACGAGGTCAAGCTCGGCAATGGGGTCACGCTCGGCGATGGGGTCAAGCTCGGTAATGGGGTTATGCTCGGCAATGGGGTCACGCTCGGTAATTGGGTCACGCTCGGCAATGGGGTCACGCTCGGCGATGAGGCCACGCTCGGCGACGAGGTCAAGCTCGGCAATGGGGTCACGCTCGGTAATTGGGTTATGCTCGGTAATTGGGTCAAGCTCGGCAATGGGGTCACGCTCGGTAATTGGGTTATGCTCGGTAATCGGGTCAAGCTCGGCGATGGGGTCAAGCTCGATATTTCACCGATACAATTTTTTGGCCACGAGAATACATACGAGATAAATTATTTTTCCGCCGGTTACATATCGAGTGGATGTATCATTAAGCCGGTAAAGTGGTGGGAGGAAAATATAAGAAGATGCGCGGAAGAGCATAATTACTCGCCCGCCGATATTGACGAATACGAATGGCGCGTAAAAGTAATTGCCGAATGGATGAAGCGGCACAATTTATATGAACCAAAAGATTGATAGGTGTAGTTTAAGGCAGGTAAAAAATGCGAAGCGTAGCGACCCTCAGAAATCTCGAAGAGATTTCGAGGGCTCAGTCCCGGCTTCCGGGAAGCGAAGCGATTGAACAGGCGAAGTATGAAGAACTAATTAAATGGTTGCGACAACAATATGGCTGAAGTCGGCTTAAGTGGTCGTTATTGGGGTGATTGGGACAAGTCAGGCAATATTGGGTCAGGCAGGTATTCGTTTGTTATATACTCACAGGTCGAAAAGTATTTCTCTATAAATTTAGTCACAGGAGAGCCACAGAAAACACGCTTTGGAGAAACCGCAGACCTTCTCGAAACCGCAAAGCGGCAGGTAGATGAGCTTGAGGCCGAGAACGAACGGCTGAAAAAAGAAGTTAGCTGTGACGGATGTCCTTTTTTGGAAGCTGATGGCAAAATAATCAATCAACATATTGAAAAGAACATCATCTTTGAAAAACAACTTCAAATACAAGATAAGCAGATTGCCGAGTTACAGGCCGAGAACGAACGGCTGAAAAAAGAAAAAGATAACCACTAATTACCCCCGAAAAATCTAAAAGATTTTCGGGGACAAAAGTCCTGGAAATTCTTTGAATTTCTCAGGGCACGAATTAACACGAATTAAAACCTTCGTGATGATTAGTGAAAATTCGTGGTTAAAAAAACATTTTAGGCGAATTTTTTGGAGAAACGATTATGAAGATGTTAATTGCGGTAATGATTTTTGCGTGCCTGCTCGTCGCAGGCGCCGGCTGCACGAGTGAGCAGCAATCGAGCATCGGCGATACGCTCGTTATGCAGCAGAAAATCAGCGCGCACGCGCTGACGCTGAAGGCGGTGTGGGAGAACGATGCCTACGATACGCCGACCAAAATCCAGATGACAAACGACCTTACGGCTCAATGGATGCAGGATGCGGAGCTGGCCTCGGCGGAAGATGTGGGACAGACGCAGCAGTTCGTAAATTTCCTGATTACGGGCATCTCGGCGGCGGGCGGCCAGCTCAATTCACTGTCGATTGGCTCTCTGATTCTGGCGGGAGTTATGACTTTCCTGGCGAAAAAGAAAAAGACATAGCGAACGACGAGAATCGAGAATCAAGTATCAAGAATCGAGGTGAAGCGATGGAGCGCGATATAAGAACGGCAGGAATAGAGCTGCCGTGGATGTATAAGAGAATCAGGCCGCACTTGATGACGGGCGATATAGTTCTTTTCAACGGCAGGGGTGTCATAAGCGACGTTATCGGTTTTTTTACCCGCTCGAAGATGAGCCACGTCGGAATGATCGTTCGGACCAGCTACCAGGTTGACATACTGGAGGCGGACTGGGGCAAGTCGGTAAAGGGCGTGCAGCTCAATCCGTTCGGCGAGAAGTGCCGCGAATACAAAGGCGAGATATTCATCCGGTTCTTGAACTGCGAACGGGATAGATTATGGTTCGAGCAACTTCATAAATTTATCTCCGAGCATCGGGGGACGAGCTACGAGAAGGGGCTGGGCCTGATTCTGGAATTGTTAGGCGCGGCCCTGCGGATCAATCGGCATAACGAGCATAACCTGTTCTGCTCAGAATTACTCGCGTCGATTTTCAAGAGGTGGGGATACCTGCCGCCGAACGTCGCCAGTAATAACTATCAGCCGAAGGACTTCGAGCCGGATAAAAAAGTGGATGTGCTCTTGCGCTCGGCCTCGTTGCTCGCAGGTGAAAGGATATGGCTTAGCCCGCTGCAAGCGATAGTAAGGTAAAGAGCGAAGCCCCGGTACGATACGATTTAGCCGCAGGCGAAATCAGCCGGGGCAGAGGATTACGAAATGAGTATTCAGGATGGCAAATATTGGTCTGAATCGTGGAACCCGGTCAAGACGGCTGACGGTCATTACCACTGCACGAAATGCTCGCCGGGCTGCCTGAACTGCTGGGCGGAGGGAATCAATATCAGGGCGGGCGGCGGGCCCTATGCGGAGCGCAGCGTCCCTCAGAAATCTCAAAGAGATTTCGAGGACTCAGTCCCGGAAATTCTTCGAATTTCACGGGGAGTCCCGGCTTCCGGGGATGACAGGCCGGTGGTTTATGTCTTTGATGAAAAGACCATAAAGAACAAAAAACTTGATGGCCTGGAGCCAAAGACGTTTTTTGTCTGCGACCTGTGCGATTTGTTCCATAAGGATGTCCCCGACTCGATAATTGAACGGGTATTTGAAGAGATTGAGAAATATCAGCGGCACAGGTTTTTACTCCTGACCAAACGCCCTGAAAGAATATCGAACGACGAACGACGAACGACGAACGACGAGAATTTATTCCTCGGCGTCTCGGTCTGCGTGGAATCGGAGAAGTGGAAAATAGATGCGTTGCGGCAGGTATCGGCCGCCCATCGATGGGTTAGTTTCGGGCCGCTGTTGGAGGCGATGGACAGGATCGACTTGGCGGGAATCGACTGGGTAGTAATGGAGGCCGAATCGCTTGGCGGCAGGCCGGGCAGGGAATGCAGCTGGGCGTGGATGCTCTCGATTATCGGCCAGGCGAAGGACCAGGGCGTGCCCGTCTGGGTCAAACAAATCAACTACCGCAACCGGCTGATAAGAGACCTCGACCAGATGCCGAGCGAGCTTTGCGTGCGGGAATTGCCGGAAGAGTTGCAAACGACGAGTATCGAGAATGGGCTTTCACAATGATACCGGGAGAATAGATAACACGCTGCTGAATAATGAGAGGGCCCGATTATGATTAGGGTTTTCCCGAGACGAACCAAAGCGACGCCTGACGATGATGAAGTCCGGGTCGGGGCACCCGGACTATTTGACAGGGGGAAAGGTCAACAAATAGACATATCCTGCACATTTATATGGGATAAACCTGAATGCGAACGGCTTGAAATACTCTGGCGAAAGTCAGGATATAACCCACTGGTTGGTGGACCGGCCTATGGGAGTGAAGGGAATAGTTTTACGCCCGGCAGATATCTCAAAAAAGGTTACGTCATTACAAGTAGGGGATGTCCTCGAAAGTGCGGGTTTTGTCTTGTGCCTCGGCGAGAGGGTAAATTGCGAGAAATTGAGATAACTGATGGCTGGAATGTTCTCGATAATAATCTGCTCGCCTGCACAAAACAGCACATAAATAGGGTGTTCAATATGCTCAAACGCCAGCCAAAACGACCGATATTTTCCGGGGGGCTTGACAGCAGATTATTAAGGCAGGACATAGCGGATAAATTGTTTGAGATAAAAACGGGCCAGTTATTTCTTGCCTATGACGAATCAGATGATTGGGAGCCGCTTGTGACGGCAGCGAGGATATTATTCAGGTCGGGATTTACGCCCGAACAGCATAAAGTATTCGCCTACGTTCTCATCGGTTATCAGGGGGACACAAGGAGTAATGCCGAAAAACGCCTGCAGGCGACGCTTGGTTTGGGGGTAATTCCTTTTGCGATGCTTTATCAGGATGGCGAATACCGGGGAGATATCGAATGGCGGCTATTTCAGAGGAGATGGTGTCGTCCTCAACTTATTTTTAAGCGGGAACCCGCTTTGCGGGGATGAATTATGATTAAGATTCTTGAGCTTATTGCGACTGGTTTTCTGGTGGCTGGGGCGTTGCCGGCGATGATTGAAAGCGGATGGTGCTACTGGCTGTGGCTAATCGGCAATTCGCTCGGCATAGTCACGCACTACAAGACGGGCGGTAAGTGGTTTAGCGTTCGGGATATCGTATTTCTGGGAATAGCGGTATATGGCGTAGCGAAAGCGTAGTCCCCGGCGGCAGTGATTTCGCGTTTCGCGGAATCAGCCGGGGGCGAAAAAGTTAAAGGCAACCACGAAGACATGAAAGGCATAGATAACCACGAATTAGCACGAATTGACACGAATTAACACGGATTAAAACCTTCGTGATGATTAGTGAAAATTCGTGGTTAAAAAGGAATGTTTATGAAGATTTTCGGACATCGAATCATAAAAGAGGCGGAATACCAAAGATTGCGGGCATCGGATGAGGAGCATAAGAAGTTAAGTAGGCGATCGTACGCGGAGATAGAGTACCTGCACCTGCTCTCGGCGGCGGAATTGAAGGGTCTGCTCAATGAGAACATCCGGCTGAGAAGAGAGCTGCACCGAAGAGGAATCTCATTCTGAAATCCTAAATTCTAATTTCTAAATCCGAAGCGGAGTGCAGTGAAGCGGAGTCCCGGGAACCGGGACTAAACACGACGAGTAACGAGAGTGGCCTATCACAATGATTATCGTTGGTATCTTGAGCACTCTGCGGACCCGGTACTGTGGCCCGATACGACGGGAAGGTTCGTGTGCGTATGCTGTGCATGGGGAACTAACAACGGTGAGCTTTCTTCCCCCCATGATTTTAAGAAAAATCAAAGCAGGGGGGACTCCGGTCCGCAAAACGGACCTGCGTGCCCGAAATGCGGATGTGGGACGTTCGAGGACCTGGGCGAACTGTTCGAACTGTACGCCGAGGTCCGAGCTAATAAATACGGAGTCCCGGGAACCGGGGACGAGATTGAGAAGACACACAAAAAAAAGGAAAAGGGACAGCCGGCCGAGCAAGGTTCGGGCCGAGGCCAACAGGCAGCTATGGCTTGATTTGCACGACGATAAAAAACTGGCGCGGGCGTACTGCCTCGGAATCAAGACGGGCAGGGCCTCGCAGAGGGCGGCTATCGAAAAGAAGGACCGCATTATCGCCGAGATGGCCAAACTGATTCGCAGGCAGGATATAGAGGATTACCATATCCGCCGTGCGGCGGCCGTGTGCCGGAACGCCGGATACGAAAAACTCTATCAGGTGCTGCGGATGTACCTTTTTAAGAAGATGTAACCACGGATTACGCAGATTACACGGAAAAGAAATGAACCAGCCGACAATAACGCTGCATTGCGGGGACTGCCTCGAATATATGCGAAGGATGCCGGATAAGAGCGTGGACTTGACGGTTACAAGTCCGCCTTACGATAACCTGCGAACCTACGGCGGACATAGCTGGGACTTCGAGGGTATAGCCAAAGAGTTGTTCAGGATAACTAAAGACGGTGGGGTAGTGGTTTAGGTAATAGGCGACGCGACGGTTGATGGGTCTGAAACCTGCACGAGCGATAGGCAAAAATTGTATTTCAAAGATGTTTGCGGATTTAATGTTCACGATACGATGATTTATGAAAAATGCAATTTCGCTCACCCCGAAAAGAGTCGTTACCACCAAATTTTTGAGTATGTACTTGTTTTGTCGAGGCGACGACCTAAAACCTTCAACCCGTTAAAAGACAAAAAAAATATATGGGCTGGAACTGAGCCATTTGGTGTAAATAATTCGCGCCAAAAAGACGGCACAATGACAGAGCGTCCAAAGAATATTATTAACGAAAATGGTATGCGAGGCAATGTATGGCGGGGGAAAACATCGGGCAACGAAAAGGTGTGTAAGAATATCGAACACCCCGCCACTATGCCCTTATGGTTAGCTAAAGACCATATCATAAGTTGGTCAAATTCAGGTGATACGGTTCTGGATTGCTTTATGGGTTCTGGCACAACGGGTGTTGCGTGCAAGCTCTTGCGCAGGAATTTCATCGGCTGCGAAATAGACAAAAAATACTTTGAGTTAGCAAAGAAACGGATTGATTCGACAGAATGGGGACTGTTCGGATGAAAAAATCTGAATCCTCTGTGGCTGAAAAAGAAAAACAGACCGGCGCAGCGGAGCGCAGCGCAGTCCCGGGAACCGGGACGCAGCGGAGTCCCGCCCCGCCCTGCGGGGCGGGACCGCAGCTGCTCGCCCAGAAGCTGGTCGTTATGGGCCAGAAGGCGGCGGCTGATTTTGTAGGGGTAAAAACCAAGACGATTCAGCGGTGGGACAAGGAGGCCGAGGAGCAGGTCCCGCCTGTAATGCACTACTTTGTGGAGAACAGGAGATACTACTATTACAAAAATTTCCTCGATGAGCTCAAGAAAAAAGAGGGGGTCGGGACAAACGCCCACCGCCTGCGCGAGCAGCAGGCGAACGCCGGTATAAAAGAAAAAAGAGACCTCCTGCTCGATATCGAGCTGAAAAGAGAACAGGGGAAATGGATATCGAGAGAAGAGGACGAACGCAGGCACGTGCAGCAGATTACGGCGGTAAGGAAAGGACATCAGAGGTTCAGCAGAGAGTTAGAGCCGTTTTTGAAGCCCTATCTTCGGGACCCCAAGGACTGGCCGGCAATAAAGGCAATAATGGATAATAAGCTTAGAAATATAGACAGGCGTTTCGCAGACGGACTGAAGAGTTGATTATGACGACCGCATTATGCCCCATATTCAGCGAGAGGGAAAGACGGGCCTTTGAATGGCCGGAATTATTCACGCCGACGGAACTGGCGGACAAGTACCGCCAGTTGCCCGCCAAGTCGCCTTTCGGCGGCAAATATGACTCGTCGCTGACGCCTTACGCGAGAGATCCGCAGGACAATTTTGTGGACCCTGAAGCCAAGTGGATTGATATAGTCGCCGGGGCGCAGATGTTCAAGACGACCACCGAGGAGAATATGCTGGCCTATGTAATAGACCAGGACCCGGCGGACACGGCGATTGTAGTGCCACGCGACGACGACATTAGTTACGCCACCCAGCGGACCAGGGAAATGATACTGCTTAGCCCGCATACGAAAAAACATATCACGGGAAGACCGCTGGACCTGAAGGGTAAAACTTTTCATCTTGATAATATGGATATATTCTTCCTGATATCGGGAAGCGCGGCCTCGCTGGCTGAAAAATCGATAAAATATATTTTTTTAAGAGAGCCGAACAAATTTCCGCCTTTTGCCGGGCGCGAGCCGGGCCCGATAGAGCTTGCCGAGAAAAGAACAATCACGTACGGGGACTGCAAAATAGTTATGAGCTGCACGCCGGAGCTGGAGAGCAGCCCGGCGGACAGGTTTTTCGAGAAATCCAATAAGAACCGGCTATATCTGCCGTGCCCGCACTGCGGCGAATACAGGAGATGGCGGTTCGAGCAACTGCGGCTGCCCAAGGATCTTCGAGACCCTGACGAAATCATAAAAGAAAAAGAGGTGTGGTACGAATGCGAGGTGTGCGGGCACAGGATTGACGAATATCTCAAGTCCAAAATAGTGGCCGGCTATAAATGGGCGCCTCTCAACCATGTAGTAATGCCGGATAAAACGCTGCGGTATAGATGCCCGAACTCGAAATGCGGGGCGCTGTACGACCCCGGCCGTATCGAGGAGAGGCATCTGAAATTTTGTGAAAAATGCGAGGAAAAAATCGTTATCAAGACCAAAAGAATATCCGGCTACCAGGCATCGTCGCTGGTAAGCCCTTTCCCGGGCGTGGGGTGGCCGGAGATTATGGCGAAATGGTTCGAGGCGAACACCGAGATGGGCAGGGCGGCGGGCCTGATGATGGACTTTTTCAATAACATAATGGGCGAGACATACAGGGAGTTCGGCAAGCAGATAAGGGCGGCCGACGTAAGGAAGCTCGAAGGATTTTTCCAGAGACAGACGGTGCCGGAAGATGTTGTTATTTTGATTGCCTCGGCTGATTATCATAAACCGAGAGGTTTTGTCAGGATTGATTATCAGATAATGGGCTATGCTCCCGACCCGGCGGGGCCGGGACGGCTTAAAGCGTACGTTATAGATACCGGCTCGGCGCCGAGCTGGGAGGATTACGACAAGAGAGTGCTTGACATAAAATTCCCCTGGGCCGACGGCACCCCGAACGAAAAAACACCGTGGCTTGCCGTTAGCTGCTCGTTCGAGGATGCGGGCTGGTCGCCGGAAGATGTTTATGTCCATTGCCGGAAGCGCCCCGGCGTAACCATACCCATCAAGGGACTTCAGGGGCCGGAACTCAAGCCGCTTCGGTTTTCAGACCTCGATACGGCCACGGAAAGAAGGTATCGGCTGAAACGCTCGCGGCTATGGTACAGGGGAATGCAGCTCATGCTGATTGATACGCATTTTTTCAAGAATATGGTGACACAATGGGCGGAACCTTCTTACGATGAGGACCCGCGGGACCCGGACAAGCTCGTTATCAAGGCCCCGCCGCAAATGCGGATATATGAGGGAATACCAAGCTACTGGGCGACGGAATTTACCAACGAAAAACTTGTGCCGTCAATTAACAAACAGGGCAAAGACCAGTTTGTCTGGAAGCCGATTTATACGGGGGCCGCGACACATGCGCTTGATTTGACGGTGTATAACGCGGCGGCCGCTTATTATAAGGGCGTTCAGTACGCGGCGACGGCGAAGACGAGGCCGAAGAGGGCCTTCAAAAAAAGCGAATTTCTCAATGACCTGCCGAAACTAATGTGAAGAGTGATACTGGATACTCGATACTGGATGCTCGAGGGACGAGAATCGAGGATCGAGAATCGAATTTATGAGCGGATTCTTAGACGACATTCCGAATATCGACCTTCCCGCCTCGCCCGCTCCGCGGGCGAGGCGGGACAAGCCCGCCACCGCCAAGATTGAGCCGGTTGCGAGGCCGGTAATCTATATGAAGGTCAGATGCCCGTGCTGCAAAAGCACTAACTGCCCGGTAACGAACAGCGCAAACCTGCCGATAAGATATCACAAATGCCGGGAATGTGGATTTAACTTCAAATCAGTCGAGAAATAATCACACATTACACGGAAAAGAATTTCGAGGTCTTTTCTATTTTATATAAATCACGCCCTTGCCGCGATAACGGGCTATTCCCGATAATACAGTCATGGCACTGACATTGTCGGAAGAACTGGCGCTGGTTGAGACGGCGATATCGGACGTCCTGACCAAGGGGCAGAGTATCCAGATAGGGGACCGAAGCTACAGCAGGGCGGACCTCAAGACGCTGCGGGACTGGCGAATGGATGTAATCAACAGGATAAGCAAATCGGGGACTATGGCAAGAACGGTGGCGGAGTTTTAATTCTGCCATCCCCCATGTTTTGCAAATCAATGGGGGATAAGGAGTTTTAACGCGGATGGGATTTAATTTTACGCAATTCGCAAAAAAGACCAGCGAGACGGTCGATTCGCTCGTAAGTATCGTATCGACGCGGGCGGCGTGCCAGAGGAAGGCGTTTCGCAACGCCTACGAGATACTCGACAGGCACAGGACGCGGACGAAACGCTCGCTCTTCTGGGGGACGGGAGATGCCACTCTCGATGAAAGGTCATTATCGGAACTGCGCGAAATAGCCAGAGACCTGTCTCGCAATAATCCCGTGGCGATCGGGCTATTGCGCACGGAACGCGACAGTGTTATCGGCTCTGGCCCAAAGGTCGAGGCCCGCTCCGATGACATTAGCTGGAACGCGGACACCGAGGCGGCGTACGCAGAGACGATGCTGGACAGGCCGTGCGACGTGACGGGCCGGTTCAACGCGATGCAACTGATGAGAATCGGGTATCTGTCGTATCGAAGGGACGGGGACGCGGCGATTCTGTTCGGCGCCGACGGACTGCAGGGGATAGAGGGCGACCAGATAGGGACGCCCTACGGCAAACAGAGGCCGGACCTGTTCGAGATAGTGAACGGCGTGGCATACAGTAAAAAAACGAGGATGATTCTCGGCTATTATATCGGCCAGCCGAACAAGTGGGGCTATATTCAGCCGGACACCTGGCAGAAGTATCCGGCGGACAAAGTCCATCACATATTCAATCCCGAGCGCATCAGCTTTTCGAGGGGCGAGCCGGTCCTGACGCCCTCGATAAAATATCTCGATTATCTTACCGGCTATATCGACGCCGAATTAGTCGCCGCGAAGGTCAACGCCTGCTTCAGTATGTTCGTGTCGCAGCAGAACGGCGACATACCCGGGGCCTATACGCAGGGTGTGGAATCGACGGGACTAACCGACCAGAACTTCCGCCATGAGAAATTAGAGCCGGGGACAATTATGTACGGCCAGCCGGGCGAGCAGGCGACGGGAATCGGGCAGACCAGGCCGGGCGCGCTGTTCGACCCGTTCATACAGAGAATCCTCACTATAATCGGCCGGCCGCTGTGCATACCGCTTATGCTGATAACGCTGGACTACTCGGGTGCGACCTTTATGAACGCGCGAATAGCATACCAAAAGGCGCAGGAGATGTGGGAGGCCGAGCAGAACATAGTAATCCGGCCGCTCGCCTCGCGGATATGGCTGTGGGGAATAAGAAAACTAATCGACTCCGGCCGCATCAAGGAAATCGAGGGCTGGAACAGGCACGAGGTGTTCTGCAAGCGATGGCCCTACGTCGACCCGTATAAAGAGGCCATCGCGGACGAGCAGCAGCTTAAAAACGCAACGACGACCAGAACGGCCGTCTGCGCAAGGCAGGGGACGGATTTTGCAGATATAGTTGAAAAACTGGCGGAAGAGAAAAAGATGTTAGACGATAGAGAACTGTCGGATGTGACGGCGCAGACGGTGGGAAAGATACAGATAACGAATTGACCCCATGAGATAAAAACTCGTGAGCCGCGGGGTAAAGTAAAAGTGGTTATCTCACGGGGTAAAGGAGCGTGATTATGGACTCGGCAATAGCAGAACAGGACAGAGAAACGACCCCGGAAGCCGGGGCTACATTTCATTCCGCACCGCCCCGCAAGGCGGGACTCCGCTCCGCTCCGTCGAACGCCTGCGTGTTCCGGGAGACATCAATTATCGGGTTCACAGACGATGAAGGCGCTAATAATCAGCGGTTCAGAATCGTGGCTTATTCCGGCCAGATTATCGTCAACCACTGGTACTGGGGCAATCTCGCCTTCGACCTGCAGGGCATCAAGTTCGACAAGAAAAAGACGCCCATCCTCGAAGAGCACGCAAGGAGCATACGATTAGGGTTCACGACGATGCAGGAGGTGGCCGAGTCGGTTGTGGTGGAGGGAAAGTTCCTGTCGAGCGAGCCGGCACAGAAAATCAGGAAGGACATGGTCGAGGGATTCCCGATGCAGGCCTCGGTCTATAACGTGCCTGCGGTTATCGAACGGGTGGAGCAGGGTGCAAGCGTTATGGTCAACGGCCAGCAATTAGACGGGCCCGGGACGGTCTTTCGCAAATCGACTATATACGAGGTCAGCTTGTGCTGCCTCGGCGCGGATAACGAAACGAGCGGCGAGGTCTTCGACAAAGACCGAGACGTGAAATTCGACTTAATTGAAAGGACTATCGAAATGGAGACAAAAACAAAGCTGACGGCCGAGACATTCGCAGCCGAATACCCGGAGCTGCTCGGCCAGATACAGATGGCCGCGAAGGCCGAGGGCAAAACCGAAGGCGGCAGAGAGGCCCGCGAGCAGTTCGCCGAGTTCGCCAAAAGGTTCGGCAAAGACCCTGCGTTCTGCATCGAGCAGTTCAAGGCGGGCGCTACCCTCGAGGCGGCAATGACGGCCTATACCGCGAAGCTCGAACAGAAGAACGCCGACCTCGCAGAGCAGGCGAAAAAGGCAGCCGAGACGAAGGCGAAGACCGACCCGGCGATAGCGGCGTTCTCGGACGATGCCGGTGCTGAAAACAACAAGGGCAAAGTGGCCGCGACAACCGAAGAGGGCTGGGCAAAAGAGTACGACGAGTCGAAGAAGCTGCAGGAAGAGTTCGGCGGCGACAAGGATGCATATGTCGCCTTCAAGAAGAACGAGGACCGCATCAGGATAAAGAAGAGCGAATAAACGCTTGTGGCCCGCTAAATACCTGCGGGAACAAAAATTTCTCAGGGCAAAATTTTTGAAGGAATTGAAAATGGCAAGCAAAGAAACAGCGCAGCGCAGCGGAGTCTCGGCTTCCGAGGAAAAACAAGTATCACCGCCGCCTCCTCCGCAGCCGAAGATTTCGGAAAAGGAGAAGGTGCCGATGTTCACGATAGCAGGGTCGGACCCGTTCGTAGACGGGGTCGTAAGGCACTATATGAAGGTCAGTAAAGACCCAAGAATCGACCCGGCCGCGAGGCCCTTCGTCCTGAAAATGGACGACCCGGCGGCAGTCGATTGCCTGATGAACTACCGGCAAAGGGCCGCGGGCGCGGGCGATAAGGCACGGGCAGCAATCGCCGATGAGGCGATAAAAAAATTCGGCACCGTAAGATAACCACAGATTACACAGATAGGCCCCGTTAGATGGGCGAAGCGCCATCTCAAGGGATAAACGAGTATCAAGAATCAAGTATCGAGAATTTGAAAGGGATAAACAATGGCGACTTTAGCGGCAGATACCCCGGTGAAAACATCGCTGGGCGAGTTCAGTTCCGTTCCTATACTGGACAATGATATTGTCTATGAAGGGGCGATGGTCGGTGAGGACGGGGCCGGGTACGGCAGGCCCCTTGTGGCGGGCGACAGGTTCCTCGGGCACGCGGTCGAGAAGGTTGACAATACCGGAACAGGGCACGCGGCGGGGGCGAAGAACATACGCCTGCGGTCGGGCCGGTACCGGCTCGAGGCGACGCTCGCATCGGTCCTTATAACCGACGTGGGCCAGCCGGTATACGCCTCGGACGACTCGGTCCTGACGCTTGTCGGGGCGGGTACGAGCGCGAGAAACACCTACGTCGGGCAGGTGATACGATACCTGACCTCGACAACGGCAATAGTAGAGTTCCGGCCGGGCGAGGAAGATGAGTTCGGCAATGTCCGCGAGAGGATCCTCAAATCGGACGACTACACCACGCTCATCACCGACGGCGGAAAAATCATCTACGTCGATACAACTGCCAAGACCATTACACTGGAGACCTTGACGGAGGCGTTAGCCGGCCAGGAGCTCACGATTGTCAACGCGGGCGGCGATGGCCTGGTGCTTATTTCAGTTGACCCCAATAGCGGGGACCTGCTCGCCGGCGGGGCCGGCGTGGCGGCCAACGCGGACGGCCACAAAATCTCTAACACCGCGGCGACGGCCAGGCGCGGCGACTTCATTACGGTCGTCAGTAACGGGACGACCGGCTGGAATATCAAGAACATTCGCGGAACCTGGGCAAGCGAGTAAAAGGCGGCTAATTTGAAATGTGAATAAACGGGTTTCCCAAGGCCGGGCACGGCGGCGGGGACGCAAGAGCAAAAAAAGGTCTGTCGGGACCGATTTTTGTTGCCCGCATGAGTATCGACCTGCCCGCTTCGGGCGCTTTGCCAACGGGCTACGCAGGGCAGGAGATCGAGAAACAAGAATCGAGTATCGAGTATCGAGAATGAAAGGATAGACAAATGGGAGCATCAGGACTGGGTTCAAGGGCGATTATCGGCAAGTTTTATGCCGCGCTCGAGGCGGCGACGGGACAGAGCTGGGTCGGTCGAATCGCCATGATGATGAACAGCGACCAGGAGTCCGAGACGTATAAATGGCTCGGCATGGTCCCGGCGCTGCGGGAATGGATCGGCGGCAGACAGGCAAAAGGCTTCAGGGAAAACGGACTGACCATAACAAACAAAACCTGGGAGGCGACGCTCGAAATCCTCGTTGACTGGATTCGACGCGATAAGACGGGCCAAATCGCCGTCCGTATCTCCGAGCTGGCAAAGAGGGCAATCGAACACGATGCCAAGCTCCTGAGCACGCTTATCGCAAACGGGACGGGCGCAACCAGCGGGCTGTGCTATGATGGCCAGTATTTCTTCGATACGGACCATTCGGAAGGCGATTCAGGCACGCAGTTGAACCTCTTAGCGGCGGCACAGGTTCCTGCTCTGGATGTCACTACGGCGACGGCGCCAACGTCGGCTGAGGCGACCAAGGCCATACTGGGAGTCGTCGCATATATGCTTACCTATAAGGACGACCAGGGCGAGCCGATGAATGATAACGCCAGAGAGTTCCTCGTAATGACGGCGCCAGTGCTCTGGGCGCAGCTTGCCCAGGGCATTATCCAGCCGGTAGTTACCTCGGGCGAGACCAATGCCATAGTCGCCCTGAAGGCGGACGGGTTCAATATCTCCATCGCGGCCAATTCCCGGCTGACCTATACGACACAGTTCGTAACTTTCAGGACGGATGCGCCGGCCAAACCCTTCATCGTTCAGGAAGAGGAGCCGATGAGTGTATCGGCGCTGGCGGAAGGGTCCGAAGAGGAGTTCAAAAACAACAGGCATCTGTACGGCATCAAAAGAATAAGCAACGTCGGGTACGGCTACTGGCAATACGCGGCACACGCGACACTTTCATAGGCACGGGGTTTTGCGTCTGCCTGTCCCCGAGACGCTTACCGGGGATGGGACACCTAAAGGGGGCGAAGGACCGCCCCCTTTCGGCCTGCCCGGCGAAGCGCAAACGAAGACGGGGCGCATAACTCGCCCCGTGAGATAAAAGATGATAACCAGATATTTGGTCAACGAATTTGGACAAGATGAGGTTGGTCCCGTTTTGTGGATTGGTTATCTAACGGGGTAACTGGCTGGAGAAATGAAATGAGAATAGTCAGGATATTAGAGGTAATCAGCTTCATCATCATGCTGTGCTCGACGGTTGTACTGGCCGACGGGCTGGAGAAGGCAGTCGGCGGAAACAGGGTCGGCTACGAGCAGATCTATATATCCCTGCCAGTCTATATCGTCTCGCTGCTGGCGACGGCCGGGTTCATCTGGAAGGTGGCGAAATCCGACAATAAAAAAACCAACGAATTAAAAACACTGCAAAAACAGATGGTGGACAATATCCGGGCGGCGTGCAAGTTCCCGACGGGATGCGAGGACTGCGTTCAAAAAGGAATATGCAAGCTCTATAAGCTGCAGTTCGAGAATAACGAGTAAAAGGAGCGACAAAATGAAACTGAGATACGCGGGTTTAATAACGGTAATAGCGCTATGGTTCGCACTCATGTCGGGACTGGCCAAGGCGGTTGACCTTGAGCCGAACTGCATAGCACAGTGGATGATGAACGACGCCGCCGCGTCTACGGTGGTCGTCGATTCGCAGGGCTTCTCAAACGGAACATCGGTTCGGGACACCTGCGATATGGCAACAGAGGGCAAAGTCGGCGGGGCGATGGTGTTCAACGGGACAAGTGATTATATAGATACCAACAATTCTTTTCAGACGATATGGCAGAATAGTTTCTCGATAAATCTGTGGGTGAAAGTATACGATGGTAGAGGACTGCTTCAGTTTCTATTCTCCGCATATTCATCTGTTCTTCCTGGTAACGAAGTAACTTATTTTATAGGTTCTGACGGAAAAATTGGTGGTGTTTATATTGCAAACGGGCCTTCTCTGGATATAACAGAAAATAATCCGTCTTTCACTGACGGTCAAAATGACTGGAAGATGGTTACTATAATAGTAACACAAATGACTCCCACAATAGCTGCTCTTGTTCTTTATGTAAACGGTTCTTTAAGAGCAGAAGTTAGTGGTGATGTTATTCTCGCTGATTATACTTCCAGTTTGAATCCCTTTATTGGTGCAATGAATGATGACGATACACCAGTATCATTTTTTAAGGGTGCTCTCGACAACGTAATGATTTTCAATAAGGCGCTGTCAACAGACGAGATTGCCTTCCTGTATAACGGCGGGGCGGGGACGGAAGAGCTCAATTACAATAAAAAGGTCTTAATGAGGAAGAATTGAAATGCGGAATGAAATGGAGTCCCGGCTTCCGGGGCGTAACGTAGCGGAATGTAATGAAGTCCTGGGAACCAGGGCGAAGTCCCGCAAGGCGGAGTGCAACGTAGTCCCGGCCCCCAGGGCGGGAAACAAGATTTTGGCTTATGCAACCGTCCTGCTGCTGCTCGCGGGGAACTGCTCGGCGATTACGGGGACTAATATCTCGCCATCAGCGGCAGACAGGGCCAAGTGGGACGCATCTACGAGAACCGCAACTGTCGTTGTTGCGGCTTATGATGCGAGTGATGACTGGAAAAATGCCGCTGATGTTATATGCGACGGCATAGCAGACCAGGATACAATCACCGGCGTGGTTGACTGCAATACCCGTGTTATATTGTCTGACGGAACTTTTCTCATTAACAATATATCGGTAAACAACTACGGCATTTTTATGGACTGCAATAACTGCATTCTTGATATGAGTCCGGGCACCTGGATTATCGTTGATGCCAACGGCGAATCTTACCAACATTGCGACCCCGTAAGGCAGGGAGTAGGCATCGGAGGTCAGGCAAATTACAATGTTACTATCAGGGGCGGTAATATTGATTGCAATTACTATGGAGACGCCACAACCGTCAACAAGGCGGTTATGATGAACGGATATGCCACCGATCCGAATCTCAGCTACAATCTTGTCATTGACGGCGTTCATATGATGAGGGCGAAAGACGAGGGCTGTGCCATCGAATATTCCCACAACGGCGAAATCAAAAACTGCTATGTAAAAGATTGCGGCTGGTCGGGAATTACAATGGCGGATATGGCAAGCGGCTCTGTCCATAATAACTGGGTGGATAATTGTGGTTTAATTGGAGGCAATCCGCCGCTGTCGAAGAATATCTCACTGCTCGGCTGTTCTAATATGGATGTTTATCAGAATTACATTACCAACGCCAAGCAGGGAGGGATAGGTATAAATGCGGCGGCGGCTTATATTCACCCCTCACAAAACATCTCGATTAGGGACAATACAATTACTAACTTCAAGGGGGCTTCCGGTATAAGAAGCACAGCAACCGACAGCAAATATACTCAGGGTCTTGATATAAGCGGTAATGACATAAACACTATGGAATCTCAATCGGGAATCCTGCTGGAATATATTAAGACGTTCAACATCACAAACAATACTATAAGAAACTGTCTTTACTGGCTCTATCTTGGTGCGACTTGTTACAGCGGTAACGTTGAAGGCAATAGGTATACTTCCGGCAAGTTATATGTAACCGGCTCGACATCTACGAAAATCAACAGTTTGAACGTATTTCATATTACTGATATTAAAGAGCTTGATACTGATTTTGTTTATACCCTCAACGCGGGTGAGACGATTCAAACCGCTCATTCTGACATAAATCAATTAGATATTCCAAGAATCGTATCTGTGGCCGCCGTTACTCATACTAATTTTACAGTAATGCAAGTTCAGGTTTATGGTTACGACCAGTTTGGCTCTCTGAAAAGCAATCTGGTTGACCTTCACGCCGGAAATGGTTGGGCCTCTCAAACGGCAGCCGCCTTTTCGGTTATATCTTTTGTTCAGATTTACGCCAGAACCGGAACGGGGTCGGGGGATAGCGTTGTTGTGGGCATCAATAACAAAGTCGCTATTCCCGAAATGTTAATCTCTTCGGCATCCATTCTTAAAGCAAAGCGAAACGGGGCGAATATAGCCGTTCCGACGATTGATACGACTTACAGCTTGCTGACGCTTGCCGCAATATCAGACGATGACGATTTTACTTTCTGGATTAAAAGAGAAAGAAATTGGGCTATTTATCCCTAAAGGAGTTTATATGAAACGTTTAACTTTTATCGCCGCCCTACTTTTGACGGTCGGGGCTGTTTTCTCGGCGGAGATTCAATTCAATTACGATTCAGGGGAAACTCTTTATTTTACTCGTTTTAGTCCGGCAGGATATGTCTTTCTAACTGACGGTTCTGCATTTGAAGAATGGGTTGCCGCTGATAGTTATGACGTGAATATGGCTGAAGTCGGCTTAAGTGGTCGTTATGGGGGTGATTGGGACAAGTCAGGCAATATTGGGTCAGGCAGGTATTCGTTTGTTATATACTCACAGGCGGGAGGCAGTCCGGCAAATGACGATACTAAAATAGGCATTGGCGAGATTAACTGGTCGGGAACGGCAGAGCAGTTCGGACCGACGAAGGCGGAGATGGATGAGGCCTTCGATACAGCGGATGGAAATTTGGTTAATTATCTTGCGCCAATAGATTTGAGAGTTGCTGATAATACTATAGCAATAGCAGCTGCCAGAAATACGCTCCTCGCCGATGGCTCGCTGGCCGATGCGAATCGGGTCGTGGCCGATGCGGCCTTAACAACGCTTGTCGGCGATGCGAATGGTAATATCATCGCTGAGTTCACGGCCTTAGCAACGGTATCGGACTTCGCAGATGCGATATTAGTTGATGGCACGACGAACAAGCTGAAGGTCAATACCAATAACACCGCAGAGATAAACGATGTGGCCATCCTGGCGGCGGTAGCGGCGATAGAGACGGCCGCACTCGACGCAAACGACCTCAACGGGGTTTTTGTCAACCTGCTGCCGACGGGCCTCGACCTCATACCAACTACCGACCCCAACGGACTTGCCGATACGTGGCCGGAGATGGTAGTGCAATTATGGCGAATTGACTTCAAAAAACTGGTCAGGACATCATCGTTGATATACCTCTATAACGAGGCCGGGACGCCGGAGACGCAGCAGGAATGGTCGGACGACGGGACGTATCAGATTATGCAGGATGCGGAAAACTATAGCCCGTAAATCCATTGCGGTTCACGGCGAGCCGTGCACCCAACGTGGTGCGGGACAGAAGTAAGAAGACAGAAATCAAGTACGTAGCGGAGTCCCGGGAACCGGGATCGAGAATCAAGTATCGAGTATCGAGTATCGAGCATCGAGTATCGAGAATATGCCAGAGATTGATTTTACAGATATTACAGAAAAGAAAAGGCCGCTGACCTTCGGAGTTACGCCGCCCGCCAGGACTATCCGGGCGATCGTCGGCCGAGAGCAGCCGGAGTCGATACCGGGCATACAGCAGATGAACAAGCCACAGATATTCATCACCGTTAAAAACCACCCGATAGAAGGAATCTGCACCGCCGCAACGCAGCCGGCGGCGATCGGCAGCTTCGAGGAGACCCTGCAGGATATAGCAGACGATTTCTTAGACACCTTCGACGCCGAGACAATCATCTATCATCCCGCCTCGGCAGCCGGACTCGATACCAACAGGGACACGGTGGAAATAGCCCTGCAAAAAGGCGGCACGCCCGAAACGAGAAGGATAACCGGCCTGGTCAACCAGGATGCAGGAATGATAAAACTGGAAATAGGATGATTCGTATTTCGTCGTTAGTCGTTCGTCGTTCGAAATACGAAATACGAACGACGAATATCGAGAATATGGCTTTTATAACTATACAATACGATGAACAGCAGATCGCGGCGGTGAAAAGACGACTGCGAAGCGTGCCCGATAAGATGCCCATTATAATGAGCCGGGGCATAAATAATACGCTCAAAACAACCCGGGCGGAAACGGTGCGGCAGTTGAAGCCGCATTTTAATCTTAAAATGAAAGATATCCGCAAACGAATCCGATTGTATCCGGCCACTCGAAAATACTGGCGGGGAAAGGTCTGGATAGGGGCCGGATGGAACTCGTCTTTGGCGTCGTTCGGGGCCAGGCAAACAACGAGAACGCATTTAGTGACAACCACGCCGGCTCAGGCGATATGGCTGTATACGAATGTCTTCTTACAAAAATACGGGAAAAAAGCGAGGTTCTCCAGGCAGTATAAAATCAAACGAAGAATCCCGAAGGTGACTTATGACCTCGGGCGGGGTCGGCAGACGTTAGAACCGGCGTGGATTGTGCGAATACATAAGCACAAACATGTATTAGTGCCGGGAAATGATTCTCCGCATGAGAGTGGCATCCTGCCGTCACCCCTGATTGAAAAATTTATGAGTAATAATGCGAATATGGTCTTTGTCAGCAGTGAAAAGCTGCTCGCACAGGCGAGGACAACGATAACGGGACTAAAGATGTTCGCTAATACGCTGCTCATCAAAAATATCGAGACACAGGTGAAAATGGCATTAGCAGGATAATTGGATACTGGATACTGGATGCTCGATACGAGAATCCAGAATCGAGAATCGAGAATCGAGAATATGGCTGAGCCGATTATAGAACAGATTGCAGTAGCACTGGTAGCGGCAGTCAACGAGATCCGTGTGACGCTGGGCGACTGGCGGCAGGACCTCTACGCGGGCAGGCCCAAACAGGTAGATTTCGATAACCTGCTAAACGGCCGGGCGCCCGCCTCCAACGGGACGGTGTTCATCTCGCAGCTCGAAGACCGCGAGACCGGAGAAGAAGGGGCGCAAAATACTTCGGACTGGGAGCAGGACTTCGCCGTTACAGGGTTCATCCTGCCGCCGGCGGACTCGGACGACTCGGCCGATACCGCTATCAACCATGCCATTGCCGATATCCGCAAAAAACTGTGGGAGAATAAGGGCAGGATAGGTTCGCTGGGCTGGATTACGCTGGGACCGGCCTCGATATTCAGGCAGGTGGGATACTGCGGATTTGAAATGACTGTAACTGTTCACTATCTAACTAAAATCGACGACCCTTATACATTGGGATAATTTTGAAAGGATAATCAAATGGCATTCACAGGGACACCAACTCTAAGACGCCTGCGAGTAATCAAGGCGATAATCGAGACGAACCGCGGGGAATTTGTGGCGCCTACCCAGGCGGGACATGTCTATGACCTCAAGATGGAGTCGAACTCCGAATATATCGACCGCAAAGGGACGGGACTCTATCGCGGGCACCAGTTCCAGGGAGCACAGGGCGAGGCGACGGGCAAGGTCACGTTTAGAACCGAGCTCAAAGGCGACGGCGCGCATCATCTGGACGCCTTCGACGCAATACTGCTGCAGGCCTGCGGGCTCGTTAAGGCGACGGAGGTCTATTCGGTCCATTCAGGCCAGGCACTCGATGAGACCATATCAATAGCCGGATGGCAGGATGGCCTCAAAAAGATGATGCAGGGCGCGATGGGCAATGTCCGAATATCGGGCGAGCACGGCAAGCCCGTATATCTCGAATGCGACTTCGACGGGTTCTGGCTGCCGCCCACCGGCGAGGCGATGCCGGCATGGACGCCCTCGACGGTCCAGCCAATACTGTTCGACGGCGGGGCGGTTACGGTGGCGACAAACGCGATGAAACTGTCTCGGTTCGAGATTGACCTCGGCATAAAGCCGGTCAATATGTCGGGCGACTACTTCGGACTCGCCGATTACGATATCGTCCTGACAATCGACCCGCTCGAATACCTGGTCGCAGACAAGGACTGGCACGGGATCAAATTAGCCGAGACCGAATCGGCGGTGTCAATCCCCATCACGGACGGCACCGACATTATCACAATCACAATGCCGAAGGTGCAAATCAAACAGTTGGGCGATGCGGAACGCGAGGGATTCAACTCGCTGGACCTGACGGGTGAATGCCATCACTCGGCGGGTAATGATGCCCTGTCGATTGCGGTAACGTAATCGTCGTTCGTTGGTCGTCGTTAGTCGTTCGATATACGAAATACGAAGCGAAGCGGAGTCCCGGGAACCGGGACGAAATTACGAGGTTTGATATGGACATTAAAAAAATAAGAGAGGCGATTTGCAGGAACCGAGGGGGACATGAGGGCACCGGCGACGCCGGAATAATGCGGCTGTGGAACGCGCTCGATGAAGAGACGCGGAAGAAATATCTGGCCGTCGAGGTCACGGAGAAAAAAATAAAAAGTTTCCCGGTTCCCGGGACGAAAATTGAAAGGAGTTAACAATGCCGGTAGGCGCAGACCCCAACGCGACATTCAAGGTAGTCCTTAAATGCGACCAGAACCTGCCCAAAGAAGAGCAGCCGTGGTTCGAGTTCAGGTATATGTCCGCAAGCAAAATGAGACAGCAAATGAACGAGCTCCGCGACCGGCTAATGGGCGAGGCGGAGGAAAGGACAGAGACCGAGGAAGAGACCGAGAAATTGTGGGAAAAAGGAGTTTATTTCCAATACGTCAAGTTAGGCCTGGTCCGCTGGGGCAATCTCAAGGACCCGGCCACGGGCGAGCTGGTCCCATTCGATATCGATAAGCTCGACGACTACCTGACCGTCGCCGAGATACGCGAACTGCGGGATGCCTTCATCGAGCAGGGGTTCGGCCGGGACGAACGAAAAAACTTCAAATAGCCGTCGCCCTGCAGTATGGCGGCGGCTGTAAGGACTGCCCGGGAATAGAACAATGCACGGACGAGCCGACGGAATCAAGCCCGATAGTGGGCGAATACGGAAGCTGCATGACCTGCCGCGGGAAGAAGGGCAGGGTCGGCAAGTGCCCCGACTGCGGGGGGACGGGGGCGATCAGGATAACACAATGCCCGCTAAAGGCCGTCAGGCCGGACACGTGGGAGATACTGGAGTATGTAGAACTCTACCTCGAGCACGGACTGCCGCCGGCGGCGGGAGGGCAGTTAGACCAGGCGAAAGGGTTCCTGCAGGCGGCAAGGTTCGTATCAAATGAGAAGGCAAAACATAAGGCGAGATTGAAGATATAATGGCAAAGCAATCGGTTGACATGGTGCTGAAGGCGCACGATGAGGCGTCGAAGGTGTTCGGCAAGGTGGAATGGAGTCTCGGGAAGTTTTCACGTTCCCTGCAAAATTTCCAAAGGAGTTCGGGACTCGGGATGCTTCTCAGGGGCGGTATTTATGGCGTAGGCCTAACAGGTATGGTCGACTCGCTTACGGCGATGTACAAGGCGGCGGGGGAAGGGGCATCGGAAATTGAGGTTTTAAGCAGGGGAATTTCCGGGTTTGTCGGGGCGATTCCAATAGTCGGCCGTCTTGCATCAAAATTTAAGGAGTTATCCGACGAGATTTCAGGAGCAACACAATTCACGAAGGCACTTCAAGGTATTCAGGAATACAAGAGCATTGAAGCTGATATAATTAAAGCTGCCGAACGCTCACTGGTGAAATCTAACGCTACACCAGAGGAAGCGGCGAGGCAAGACATAATAAACCAGTACAAAGATACGGCGGATAAACTGAGTAAGGCATACGACAAGGCCGTCTCTGTCTCAGCCACGACTGAACGGACGAAACTTGAAGAAGACTTAAAAAAAATCAAAGAGGCCGCCGAATGGTTAAGATCAATAGGAGGTCAGCCGAGTTCTTACGATAAAATAAGGGCCGATATTGAAGAAAAACTGTCGCAACTCGGCAAACCCGTTACTATAAAAGCCGGATTAGATGCTGCACAAAAAGCGAGGGATGCAGCTCTCGAAAAATCGCGGAAGGATTTTGCCGCGGCAGAGGCCAGGGAGGCCGCAAAGGAGCACGAAAGGACTATCAAAGAAGCCGAGAGGGCCGGCGATGAGTACGAAAAAGAACAAGAGAGAATCAGGAATATAAAAGAAGATACCGAGCTTTTCATCGCCAAGAAAGGACAGGAAACGGAGGAGTTATTAGCTAAACGACGGGCCGCCGAACTGGCCGCGGAACAATATACGGCCGAGGGCCGGAAGAAAATAGAAGAGGCATTACAAAGGAATCTGACGGACATTAGAGAAAAGTATTCTCCTGAACCGTCAAAATTCACACCGGCGGCTTCCGGCTGGGCGCCGTATGAGTCGCAAACGCTAAGAGGTTATACGGCCCCGACGCTTACAATAAATTACGAGGCGCAGACGGCGAGAAATACGGCAGATACCGCAAAAGCAGTGGCAAGAGTTGAACGGCTGCAGGAAAGGATATATGCCCGGCTGAATCCCAGCCCGGCTTTAGTGGACATAGGATAATGGCAATATTGAGCTGTACAGAAGAATGGAGAGGACTATCAGGACAGGTATCTCTAAACGAGGTTCGATATACCCGCCTATTCAGGGTCGTATTCAACAACCAGGATGAGCCGGAATTGCGGCCGCTAATGGCGGCCGATAATATTGTCGAAGCAAATGGTAATCCCATCAGAATGTGGTCCAGCCATCCTTATAATCCCTGGCTGGTCGTCGTGGATGTACAGGTCAGGCTGAGCAGTCCGCCGGGGCCGATGACGTTCGATGTGGAAGTTACTTACAGCAATAAACCATCCTACTGCACAATCGAGGCGGCCGGAGTGTATATCAATCCCTGCGACCAGCCGTGGGACGTCGAATGGTTCACGGAATACCTGTCGGATAGGGTGGATGAGGACATTTACGGGTACCCGATTGTAAACGCCAACAAAGAACCGCCGGACCCGCCGCTGCAGGAAGATGTTAAAGTGCTGGGTCTCAGGATAAGAAGAGCACAAGCAGATTGGAACCACGCGCTAATGAGTCAATATGCCAACGCAGTCAATAATGATTGGTTCCTGGGATATGCACCCGGGATAGTCCTGTGCAAGGAAATCGGGGCAAGAAGAATGAGGCAGGGCTACTTCTTCTTTTGGGATGCGAGCTTCGTGTTCCTGTTCAATCCTCTCGGATGGAAAAGAAAGGTCAGGCACGAAGGAATGAGAATGAAAGTTTATAATTGGACAACCAGCAAATTCGATATCGTCGAAGCAACAGATGATAACGGTGACAAGGTAAGTCAGCCGGTGCTTCTCGATGCGGAGGGAATTAAACTGGAAAAGGGACAGACGGCGACGTGGCTGAATTTTGAAACGAAACGATATATGAATTTTTCGGCACTGGGAATTTATTAAAAAAGGAGATATATAATGGCGACAAAGATATGGGTCGGAACTGATGCGGGCAACGAAGGGGACTGGAGCGTGGCGGCGAACTGGTCGCCATCGGGCGTGCCGACCAACGGCGACGATGTTTATATTGAAAACTCGTCACAGGTTATAGACGCCGGGCTGGACCAGTCGGCCGTAACGCTCGCATCGCTGAATATAAATCAGAACTACACGGGCAAAATAGGGACGACAACGGCCTATCTGCAAATCGGGGCGACGAAATGTGATATCGGATATAACTACGGGCCGTCGGCCAATCTGGTCGGCTCAGGAAGAATCAAATTAGACCTCGGAACGGCCCAGTCATATACGACTATCCTTAACTCGGCAGTTATGGCGACAGAGACGTCTATGCCGCCGGTCAGGATTATATGCAACCACGCCTCGACCGTAATCGAGGTCCGCAAGGGCAAGGTCGGTATCGCCTACGAAACGGCGGAGACATCGACACTGGCGACCGTGGCGGTAAGCTATGTTACGCAAAAGACGTCGGATGCGGACGTCTATATCGGGTCCGGCGTGACCCTGACGACCCTGAATCAGACCGGGGGAGACGTTATAATGGGATGCGGGGCAATAACAGCGACATGCGAGGGGGGAACACTACTTACCTACGGCAGCGGGGCGATAACGACGCTGAACGCCAACGGAGGGACAATAACATCGAATTCGACGGGAACGATAACTACGGTAAATATCAACGGGGGACTCGTGGATTTGACGAAGGCGGCAGCGCCGAGGACAGTGACGACACTTAAACTGAACCCGACGGGACAGTTAAAAATCGACCTCGACACCATAACGGTGACGAATGGAATCAGTTCCGATGACCCGGTAACAATGATGGCAAATGCGGCCTGAAATGAATGAAAGATATCCGTTATCGAAAAGAGGGATTGAGACCCTGCGGACAATATATCAGCAGTCACGCAGACCACCTTTAATTATACCTCAGAAAAGAAGCCCGAAAATATGGCCGGCTGGGGCCGATATCCGGATATTTGAGGTAGTTTCAAAATCGACAGGGGCCGGTGATGGCGTTTATAATTGCAGGGAACAAGAGATAGATGCGACTTACTGGAGTAATGAGTATGGCGTTCCCAGATTCCAGAATAACGCAAACGAGAATACCATTGAGGTTTTGAACTTAGAGGAGAGCGATGGTGCGTATTTTCACGCCGACTTATTACGGGTCGGCGATAAACTTTATGGCTGGAGGATGAATGATAATGAGTTTAATAAAAGATATGTCGGCAAACCTTTTTTAAGCACAGGAATACACAGGGCTTTTTGTTCCCAAAACGCACCGGGTTCCGACTATATTCTTGCTCAACTGAATTATGTGGGCGGCCAGACAATCGAGGTTTATTGTGATATTGTCGGCGGCGGTGGCTTGAGTAGTGCGCTTCCCCTTTTGAAAACGGGAACATCTTTGTCCGTTTATTGGCTCGGCGAAGAAGTGAGTAGCGGAGCTAGCGCATATCAAAAATGGTATTGCACTATGATATTCCAGCATTATAAAGCTTGTAATTGCGGGCTATAAAAATGAGTTTAGAGTGTTGTAAATGCACAAGAAACTATGTTCCTGTCGGCTCCTATTCGCAGGAAGTGATAGGCGACCCCGCCTCGTATCTTAATGGTATTAGTTTTGATTTGCTCTGGATTGGGACTGGCGGAACGGGGATAAATAGACATTGTCATTGGCAAACGACGACGGCCTGTGACATAACGATAAATAAGTATTCTTACAACGCTGGAACCGGCAGTGCCTGGTGCTGTCCGACCCTTTTTTTTTCCCCGACATATTACTATACTGGAGATGTTGTTTATGTGGAAGGGTATGAAGAAGTAAAATATACCGCTCTCCAACCAGTTCAGTATATCATACCAGGCGTTACTGAAGGATGGGAGGACTACTGGTATATCGAGGTGCCGTCGGCGACTTATCATTTGACCTCGATGACCGTAAATATCTATGCTCGATTAGGTATAATAGATGTTTATGTTTATGCCTTTGGGGACGGACAAGTATATCTTGTTTTCAGAGCCAGTTATCCGTATTGGAACAACAGATGTTTTTGTGAGAATAGGACAACAAACGATGCAGATACGAAATGCTATCCCTGCGAAGGCGTTATTGGGAAAGATTATCTTGCATTAACGATTGGCGGAATAGCTTTTGTTGAGCCGAATTTGGGGGATATAGTAACGCCTTTTACTTATATTTTTCCGATGCTTAATTCGGCGGACTACGATGAACAAATAGCTTATGAAGATACGACAACAGATATACCGCAGGCGATTGAAACATCCTGTGATTTTTGTTATGAATTTACGCCGCGAGTCATTAAAGTTACCTTTTCAGGTATTGATGCTACTTGCACAACGACAACCACCACGACCACCACGACGACCGCGACCACCACGACGACCGCGACCACCACGACGACCGCGACCACCACGACGACCGCGACCACCACGACGACCCCGACCACCACGGCCACCACGACCACCACGACGACCGAACCGCCGGACAGTTGCTCATACTGCGAAACGACTCCGAGATTCGTGGAGGTTGCAATATCCGGTCTTTCGCCTTGCGGCTGTATCAATCAAACAGCGGAATGTTTTGGCGGTATTAGTGGTTTATATATTCTTGAACAAACAATTGGCGACCCCTGCATATGGAGTGCGAGCTATCCGATGTCGAGCTTGAGATGCGATTTCTTTGATGGGCCGAATTGCACAAGTAAATATGACGAACAATTCTATCCCTACATTGAATTGACTTTATGGCGCTCCGGAACACAACTCTGGCTGATAGTTGATGTTTGCACCGTTCCCGAATTTCCCATATATCAAGCTTTTCTCGGCCATACGGATAGCGTAAGCGGTTGCGTTGATGGAACGATAGAAAATACTATCTTATGTAGTTCTTATATTTACTATTGGGGAGACGGAACGGCCAATGTTTCAGCTCAATAAAAAAGATTTTTGCGAAGTTAAAAAGACGGAAGAAAAAACATTCTATTGCCCTTATGTCGAAAAACATGTCCCGCCGAAATGGTGCCGACTGGTCTGCGTCGGCAATTGGAAAAAGGGCGATTCTATAAACCAACAGGCAAAACCAATAGATGAAAAAATTGAATTGTCCAAACAGGCGGAAATACAAAATGACTTGACGCTGAGGAACTATGCATCAGAGGCATACGAAGCGCTAAAAAGGGCAATTGTTGAGGGATTCAAGTGTGTCGATAAAAAGGAATTTTCCGAACGTATGATTTGCTGCACGACCTGCGGCGGAGTCCAGCGATGTCCATATTGCGGGTGCCTACTAAAAGCGAAAGATAAACTGGCGAGCGAAAAGGGATGTCCAAATCCTGAAACATATCCGAAACTTAAAAAATATCCGCCGAAAAATTACTGGGAGGTCTGCGGACAAAAGACAACGGCAATTATTATAGGCCGAAACGAGCGCAAGGACTGGTTTAACAGGACGATAGAATCGTTATTCGCCACAGCAACGGGCAAAATAGAGGTTCTGGCCGTATTAGACGGCTATGAGAAGGACATCATTAAGCCGCAACCAGAAATCAAGGTCATTAGAAACAATCCAGCTAAAGGCAGGCGCAAGGGCATTAATGAGGCAGTCAAACAGGCGACGGGAGATTATATCTTTATCATTGACGCCCACTGCCGGATGAGTGAGGGATGGGATACCCGGCTCAAGTGCACCTGTGAGCCGAATACGATAGCGGTCGCCACAATCAAGCCAATGGCGGAGGACTTCGAGAACGAAATGCCCGGTCATTATGGCTTCGTCTATCTGAATCCCGATTGTATCGAAAAGTGGCATCCATCTAAGCCGCCCATCGGTGACCCTCTGATAGAGCCGATGATGGGATTTACGGGTTGCGCCTGGATGATTCGCAAGGCAGATTATGAAAAGCTCGGCGGCTATGACGAATCGTTAGGCGAATGGGGCTATGATGGGCCGGAATGGTCATTGAAAATTCAGCTCGATGTGAATGGTCGGGTAGTTCTTCGTAAGGATATTATATGCTGGCATATCTTCGGCACAAACAGCAAGGCGAAAAACTACCTGCCAACTGTCCTTTCCGTTGGCGAATTTAAGAACGCGATGGTCAGTAAATATCACGACCGAATCGGCTGGCTGGCAGCACAGTTTGCGCCGGTGCCTGAATGGCAAGAAAAATGCCCGCTCAATAAATGGCTGAATAACCCGCCCCCGGGGGACTCCGGTAGGACCTCCGCCAGGATTGATAATAAGGCCGCCAGCAGGGCCACAGTAAGCAATAAGGTTCAAAACAGGGGAATTATAGCCCCCCAATCTCCAGCGGCTCGAAGACGTAAACAGTAAACTTGGCATGATTGGGGGTCATATAGTCCGTTGTCCCGGTGATAATCCACGGACCTTTCGGGGTTAAAGATGAGCCGGTTATCCTGTCTTCCAAATCAAAACCACGAAGCCAGATGGTCTTTGTAACTGGAACGTACCGGCCGACGCGATAACCTATTAAAGTTTGCGATTCACGCGGACTCGGGCTATCTTGAAATCTTTCAGTGATATAAAATCTGACAAGTGCATTTTCATTATCGGAAATACTAATGATTTTGAGATACTGATTATGGACATAAGGAATGCCCTCATAATAACGTAAAATTATTTTGCCGAGGCGACCAATCTGACCAACGGAAAAAGGCAAGGTAAAAACAGGAAAGAGACAATTGATGTCGTTGGCCTCGAGGGCTGAAATGTTTTGCTGTATTTTTGCGGGTTTTTTCTTTAGTTCATTGAGCGCTTCTAATTTCTCCTTTTGGCTTTTGAACGTGATTTTAGCGGGCCTACGGCCTGTTTGGCGTTTTCGGTTGGAGGCGGGTTTATTATAAGAGGTGTCCTTCCTGTCGGCTACGATTGGCGCAAATCGGCACCGGCGAATCTGCTGTGGGATTTCATCATATTCAGTTTTTAATTCGGCGAGTCGGGCGACCTTCATTTGCCGGACCTGCTCAATCATATTGGCATCGGCGACGACGGCAAAGGCAATAGAAGAAAAAAACAGAGATATTACAAGACACAAATTAAGCTGTTTTATGCCTGCGAGAACGGCGTGCCGACTGGATTTCTGGATTGAGGACATCTAACATCTCCTTTACGGCCTTGCTTTCATTCGGGCCTAAAAATTGCAAGGCAATGGCCGTTTGTTTCGGGTCGAGAGAGGTCCAGATTTTTACGCAAAATCGGGCACTCTCGGCCGCTTTTTGCGATTCGTCGGCCGACTGAAGTCCATTTGCCTTATCGAGCATTCTCTCTCGTTCGACTGGCGATAATTCATCGAGCGCCATTATACCAGCAGATAAAACAGATTTCAAGCTACCGTATCTTTTGGCAAGCCGGGCCGAGATTTTTTCTGCGTTTTCAGTAAGCATTCTTTGCTGATACGTAGTCATAAGCATCATTATAAAATTATTTTTTCCGTTTGCAAGTCCTTATAGCACAAACACATAGATGAATAATATCATTAAATAATGTAAAAATTTACAAAATAGTGTTGATATTTATAAAGTCCTGCCGATAATACCAAATGAAATTACAGGAGCAAAATAATGGCGCAAAACAAGACAACAAAGCTGGTTTTTCGGAAATCATTCTCGGCATTCCTCTATTTGCCACAGTTTGCTTTCAATTATAGGAGTTGCCCGGGGTGCTGTCAAGGGTAATTTTGCAAATTTTTGAGCGATGTTCTTTGAAAAGTAGATAGAGACAATCAGTTATAAAGGGAGCTTGACAAGGGATTTGCCCGGATTATACTGACGGCCGATTGCAGCGACCGTCAGCAGGAAAGGATGGGGAAAAACATGCTTACGGTAAGCGAAGGGTTTGCCCTTTACCTGTCAAAAAGGGCACTGGCGGAATCGTCAGTCGAAGTTAAAACCCGGGCGAAACGGCTATTTATAGAGGCCATAGGAGATTTGCCCGTAAAATCCGTATCTTTCGCCGAGGCGGAGGATTATAAAATGTGGCTCGCAAAGTCCCGAAGCGTGGCATCGGCCAATATCTACCTTGCGAATCTGAAGCCGTATTTCGGCTGGTTGAAGATGCGGGGCCATATTGACCAGGACCCGTTTGCGACGATAACATTATTCGAGACGGAACATAAAAGACGCGAAGTGTTCGGGCCGGCGGAAATCGAGAGAATCCTGAGAGTGGCGGACCTGCGATGGCAGATGATTACGCTTTTGGGATTGTGCAGCTTGCGGCGGTCGGAAGTGTTGAACCTGACAGTTGATGATATTAACTGGCAGGGGGGGTATATCAGGATTACCCCTAAAGCTGACAGCCAAACAACGTGGCAATGGGCGATAAAAAATCATCGTGCAGCGATAGTTCCGATGCCGGAAATATTTACATTGCCGGATATGATAGTCAACCTGCACAATCTTCTGCGGGAGCTTATTACCGAACTACCAATCGGCCAGCCATACGTTTGCGTTCAGCCGGAAACCTATGAACGACTTTTAATGATGAAATCGGTAGGTGGACTGACATGGAAATGGCGGAATTGTCCCTGGCAGAATTTCACCCGCGACTGGCTAAGGATATTAAAACGGGCAGCGGTGAATCGTAGATGTTTCAAGGCGTTACGGGCAACAATGCCTACGGAAATGTCTCAACGCGGTGTGCCGATTAAAGACGTTCAACAGTTGCTTCGACACAAATCAATCCAGACGACCGCAGAATATTACATTGCAACAGACGAACGGCGTTTGATCCAAACGACAGCGGAAATCGCCTCAAAATTTTATGTTTCAAACGTCTCATAATATATGTTAGGGGGACGAGTTAAGATGTCCAAAACAAATATTATGTGACAAATTATGCGACGGTTGCTGCGAAGCCCCTGCAGCAGTGATTTGCGGAGGCCTCTGGAATCCTCCGCAAATCAGCAGGGGGCAATCAATTTTGTGTGGTAAAATTCAAATGCTGGCGGCGGCGTGCATCGCCAAGCAGTTTAGCCGGTAAGCAACAAATAGCGTTATCTGCGAGTTATTTGTAAACTTCCTGTAAGCAGAACAGAGTGCTACTGCCCGCCAGCATTTTTCGAGTATCAAGCATCGAGCATCGTGAATTTGTCGCGATATGCTGGCGGAATACAGACGTATTTAGAATACGCCGCTCTTAAGTGGGCAATGAGCCAAAGGCCGGAAGGGAGCAGCACGGCGATAAAAAAATCTTGCCCGCCAGCATTTTTTCGAGAATCGAGGACGTAGCGGAGCGGAGTCCCGGGAACCGGGATCAAGCATCGAGAATCGAGTATCGAGAATGTTTTTTTCACCCCCCAATGATTTCGCCAAGGGCGATATCACAACATGGGGGGTTTCATTCCGAAACGGAATTTCATCACCCTCCTCCGAAACCACGAATTGAGTTTGATTCGTGGTTTTTGAAATCATCAATAAGAGATGTTTTTCTCCCTCCAAACTGTCCCGCATCTGCGGGCCAGTTCGTATCATAAATAACTGATTGTCTCTACGCGGGTATCGGTTGTAATCACTTCTCCCCCCTCCTGGCCGATATCCGCATTACCGCGGGGTAGAGCAGCCCGGTTAGCTCATCTGGCCCATAACCAGAAGGTCGCAGGTTCGAATCCTGCCCCCGCAAATTATTTGTTATTTGAGATTTGAAAACTTCAGAAACGATGGAGCGCAATAAGGCAAGTCCCCCGCGCATTGATTTGCGGAGCAAATCAGCGGGGGGCGGCATCATAAAAGTTAAGATTTGATGATAAGTATTTCGCTGAACGTGAATAGGGCGGCTTATCTTTCTAAAAACCCAGGTTTGAAAGGGAAAAACAATGAAAAATGAAATTACAAAACAGGAAAAAACCTACCTTGAACGAATTATCGAATTATTCAAGAATATCGTGGGGAACACGAAAGAACTTGCCGACAATTATGTGGCAATGATTGACGAATGCCCCGGCTCGAAAGAAAGGCTCATTGCTGAATTAGAGAAAAGAGGATCACGCATACCAACATATATCTTAAACCGGCTTGAACAAATAGGGAGAGGCCAGATGCATCCCAAACTGATGCCGGGGCTAACCGAAATACGCGAATCAGGGAAATTGAGAAGGCTTCCGCTTTCGGTCCAAAGGGACATAATCGATAAAGGAAAAAAATATCCTTTATTGACCGGTTCAAAGCTCGACGACAATCTTTTAATCGACCTCACACAAAGCCCGAAAGAACAAATTAACCAGATTATCGACCCTGACGGCCATATACGGAGCTTATCTGAGCAAAAGTTGTGGCTTGTTGAAAACGAGAAGAAAGATGAAAAGGCAGAAGATGCCGAAATGCCTTATAAAATCACCTCCAAAGGCGCCGTAATCAGAGGGTTGCTTTTCACAAAGGCCCAATTGAAGGAAATTATATTTCAACTATGAAGTACAAGTGCAAACACTATCGAGAGAAGCGCAATGAACAACTGCGCAAGTCGTATAGAAAAAGAATGCAAGACCCGAAATATCGAGAGAAGGACAATGAACGAAAACGCAAGTGGCGTAGAATAAAAATGCAAGACCCAAAATACCGAGAGAAGGAAAAGGAACGAAACCGCAAGCAGCGCAGAATAAGAATGCAAGACCCAACTTACAGAACGAAGAGATGGCAAAAAATAAGAGAAATAAAACATCAAATAAAATTATTAAAAACACTCTACGTAAGAGAAGAGATTTCTAAGGCATTGCAAAAATTAAGGGTAGCAATATGAATTTCTGGACAGGTTTAATCGCAGGGTTTGGTTTGGGATTGTTGATAAGAAAAGTTGCAGGTTCAAATCCTGCCCCCGCAAATTATTTGTGATTTTTGATTGTCGTTTGAGAAACGAGGAAACGATGGAGCGCAATAAGGCGGCAGAGGACAGGGATGGTTCGGCGTTGATGCCGCCTGTTTTTGAAAAAACACGGTTTTAAGAAGTTATGATATTTAAGAGGTTATTATGTCGTTTATTCAATCAAAAACGCGGTTTTTAAGACGTTTTTGGCAGAGGGTTTTGGAAAGGCCGTTTTTGGCAGAGGGTTTTGGAAAGGCCGTTTTTGGCAGAGGGTTTTGGAAAGGCCGTTTTTGGCAGAGGGTTTTGG
>Ga0180007_10001028_pt1 | contig 40531 bp, 43 predicted proteins | sample MM_PC_MetaG_FD_121122 | JGI IMG/M metagenome (GOLD analysis project Ga0180007, IMG submission 121122) | Groundwater microbial communities from the Aspo Hard Rock Laboratory (HRL) deep subsurface site, Sweden - MM_PC_MetaG | ecosystem: Environmental > Aquatic > Deep subsurface > Groundwater... | reverse complement strand
GATTTTTCTTCCGAGTTTGCAGATGTTTTAAACAAATATCACGGCGGCAGCAAGTTAAAAGAAAATGATTTTAGCGGATATATTCCCATGCATGTTGAGAATAATTATGCGCCATTCGGACAAAAGCACGGGATAATGAGCTTTCTTTTTGGAATAGTTTTGTCTGAAAAAAAATGGAAAAAGCTGTTGAAAAAGCTTGACTGGCAAAAATGGGCGGGAGGAATGTTTGTTCCTGCAGGGCATTGAATAGGCTGTTGGTCAATTAGTTTTGATCCCTCGGTATTTAATTGGGTGCCAAGCTCATCCTCAGTTCTTCTGGTTCGTATTTCAACTTGTGCAATAGCTGCTATTGATGCAAGGGCTTCACCTCTAAATCCCATAGTTCGGATGGCAAACAAATCATCTGCTGTTTTAATTTTTGAGGTTGCATGACGCTCGAATGCCATTCTTGCATCGGTAACCGACATACCGCAACCATTATCAATAACCTGAATGAGCGCTTTACCGGCATCTTTAACGATTAGTTTGATAACTGATGCGCCCGAATCAATCGCATTTTCCAATAATTCTTTTACGGCAGATGCAGGTCGTTGAATAACCTCACCTGCTGCAATTTGATTTGCAACGGCATCAGGAAGTAATCTTATGATATCCGACATTAATCCATTGTTATAATACTGACGAGTTTCTGAACAAAATCAGTAAAGAAAATATAATAAACTGCAATAAGCAGGATGACTAAATATATGGTTGTTCTTCTCCTCGAACCCTTTTTATCATCGGTTCTGCCCCTTCTCCATTTACTTTGTAATTCTCCTCTGAAAAACGATTTATGATCAGTACTGTCGTCCAATCCCAATTCTTTCTTCCTTATTTCCCTTTTTTCTTTTTCAGGATCATAATACAGCGGTTTATATTCAAATGCTTTTGGTTTAGGTGATTTAAAGAAAACAAATTTCATGTACTTATTTTTTAAATTTTTATAAAATTAAGATATTTAACCTTTGCCAAGCCCTTTAGTTTTGATAACAAAATTATCGTTTTTTTTATAAATCAACCATGATTGATTCAGTATCTTTCTTTATTTTTAAACTGAAATTTAAATTCTAATAATGAAATCAAATACACGAAAAAAAATTGACAATTTAATCGTAGTGGGTGATCGCCTTTTAATAAAGCCCAAAACACTCAGTAATAAAACAAAAAGTGGCTTGTTTTTACCCCCGGGTTATACCGAAAGGGAGGAGATTCAAACCGGTTACATCATTAAATGTGGACCCGGATATCCTATCCCTATGTCATCAGATGCTGATGAACCATGGAAGGCCGGGGAAGATCAGGTGAAATATATTCCTTTGCAGGCGAAGGAAGGCGATTTGGCCATCTTTATGCAAAAAGGTGCGATTGAAATTGTTTATGATGGTGATAAATATTTTATAGTTCCTCAACAATCAATCTTATTGCTTGAAAGAGATGAGGGCCTATTCGATTCGTGATAAGTAAAGCCACGTTTGTCTCTGTTTTGTTGTTCATTTGATTAAACGATAAAAAAATTCTGCGAGTCAGATCAAATTATTTCTAAATTTGCAACAGTTGGTGGTTTACTCAATTGAAGAGGAAAACCTTAAAAAGGGAATCCCGTTTAAATCGGGAGCTGTCCCCGCAGCTGTAAGTCCACAGAAGGCTTAAGATACTTCAGCCACTACCCGATAAATCGGTTGGGAAGGCAATTTTAAGCAGACGAGCCAGAAGACCTGCCAATATGCTATTCATCTTCCTTATGTAATAATTATGAATGATGACATGCCGGGTAGAGCATAAAAACGAACCTATGATAAAATCTGTTAAAAATTATTTCTTACTTGGATTGCTGACAGTTCTGTTAACAACTCCGCTTTATTCGCAAAATAAACCGCGTATTATTTCATTGGCACCTTCGCTAACGCACGATTTAATTTTGCTGGGAATTCAGGATCAGATTGTCGGGATCACCAATTATTGTGAAAATAATACAGCTAAAAGCATCCCTTTAATAGCATCTGCTATTGATGTAAATATCGAACGGGTAGTGAGTTTAAAACCTGATTTGGTAATTGCCACTTCATTAACGAATCCGGAAGTGCAACAATCACTTAAAAATTTCGGAATTAGAATGGTGTACTTTCCGCTTCCAAAGTCTTTTGATGAAATTAATGAGCAATTTCTTGAACTTGGAAAATTGCTGGATAGAGAAGCCGTGGCAGAGAAAATAATTGATCGGGAGAAAGCAAAAGTTGAAGCCCTGAAAAAAATGATCCCCCAGGTTAGCCATCCTAAAATTTTTGTACAAATCGGTATTAAACCATTATTTTGTGTAATTCCGGATACATTTTTAGATGATTATATCACTTATGCTGGCGGGCTGAATGCTACTGATGATCTGAAAAATGGAAGTATATCCAGAGAAAGCGTACTGTTGAGAAATCCTGATGTGATTGTTTTATTTACAATGGGCAATATTGGAGAAGAAGAAAAGAAAAACTGGATGAATTATACCTCTGTCAATGCAGTTAAAAACAAGCAGATTTTTATCGTTGATTCAGATATTGCCTGCAGTCCAACCCCCGATCATTTTACTCAAACCTTGGAAATCTTCATAAATTTCCTTTATAAAAATATCAAAAATGAATAAGCTGGGTTTTGTTCATATTTATACAGGTGATGGAAAAGGAAAGACCACAGCAGCGGTTGGACTGGCATGCAGAGCGTTGGGGCATGGATTAAGGGTTTTATACGTCCATTATCACAAAAATCCTGAGAAGTACGGATACACTGAGATCGCTAGTTTAAGGAAGTTGGGGGCCGATATTCTTGCTTTTGCTAAAGATCATCCATTCTGCGAAGCAGGGATTAATCTAGACGAATTAAAAACCCAAATAAGCAACAGTTTTAATGAAATCAATTCCATTCTGAAAAACAAAAATTATGATTTACTGATCATGGATGAAGTGCTGATTTGTGTGAGGGATTCATTTTTAGACGAAAAAATACTGTTAGATTTTGTGAAGAATAAACCGCCATCACTTGAATTGGTTCTTACCGGTAGGGGAGCCACTCAAAACTTAATGGATTTATCAGATTATGTTAACTTTATAAAGAAGATAAAACACCCTTACGATCAGGGAGCGAAAGGTAGGATCGGAATTGAATTTTAAATTATGAAATACTCGCGTTGGCTCATATACATAATCATTTTGTTGATAGGCCTGATATTGGCAATAGGATTATCATTGAGTATTGGTGAACTCAACTTTTCAATATGGGAAATTCCCGGTATTTTAAAGCATGGTGAAGGTAGCATGGAATACTCCATTCTGAAAAACATCCGGATTCCCAGGGTTTGGATGGGGCTATCAGTTGGTGGAGCTTTGAGTTTGTCAGGGGTTATTTTGCAAGGGATTTATCGGAATCCATTGGTTGAACCGTATACGTTAGGCATTTCCGGCGGTGCAGCTTTAGGAGTTTCATTCGCCATCGTATTTGGACTTCACTTTTTGTTGGGTGCATTAATGCTTCCGCTTTTTGGTTTTATCGGAGCCTTTATTTCAATCGTACTGGTTTATTTTGTCAGCATGCGGCATGGAAAACTGAAGATTCAAAGCATGTTGCTGATTGGTGTAATGATCAGTTTTATTTCATCGTCGGCTATGATGCTATTGATGGCCATCACTACCACCGAAAATCTTCATGGAATTGTTTTTTGGATGATGGGATCTCTGGATGAGCCTAATCATTCATTAATTCGTTTGACCATTTGGATTTCTCTTTTTGGCCTGTTTGCATCTTACTTTTTCGTTCAACCACTGAACGCTTTGCGATTAGGTCAGGAGAAAGCAAGGCACTTAGGTATAAATACTGAAATGAGTATTCGTTTATTATTTATCATTGCCTCTCTTATGGCAGGAGTGAGTGTAGCTGTGGCAGGCGTCATTGGATTTGTTGGATTGGTTATCCCTCACATCATGCGCATTTTGGTAGGTTCCGATTTTAGAATTTTGTTGGTGTCATCCTTTTTAGGAGGGAGTATTTTTCTGATCTTATGCGATACTTTATCAAGGGTGCTGATTTCACCAAACGAATTACCCATTGGAGTTATCACCGGAATTGTTGGAGGAATTACCTTTGTGATCATCCTAAGTCGTACTTCCCTGAAATTTAATAAATCCCAGTGATGAAGAACAGTCTTTTTTCAATACAGGATTTTAAATGTGGATATGATAAAAAATTCCATATTCAAAATATCAACTTTGATTTACCCAAAGGATGTTTTGCAGGGATCATTGGCCCAAATGGTTCAGGTAAAACTACGCTCTTCAGAGGGATTAGTGGCGAACTTGTAACGCTTTCAGGCAAAATCTCAATCGAAGGAAACATCTTAAAAAAGATGGGATTTAAAGAAAAAGCCAGAAATATTGCCGTCGTAAGTCAAAATATTGAATCGGTTCAGATCAGTGTTGAAGATTATGTGCTGATGGGCAGAATCCCTTACCAGGGCCGTTTTCACTTTTTCGACTCGGAATATGATATTGAAGTAGCTCATAAATACATGAAACTGACGGGTATCTTTCAGCATAAAGATAAGATCATGGCTCAAATGAGTGGGGGAGAACAACAACTGGCAGCCATTGCTCGCGCCCTTACTCAGGAACCAAACCTGCTTCTGCTCGATGAACCGACTTCTCATCTGGATATTACACATCAGGTACAGGTGCTCAATTTGATTCAAAGGCTTAATAAAAACCTTGGTTTGACCGTGTTAATGAATATCCATGATTTAAACCTGGCAGGCGAATACTGTGATTATCTGGTATTGATAAAAAATGGAGAAATTCAGGTGAAAGGTAGCCCCGAAGAAGTGATCCGCTATGATATTTTGGAAGAGGTTTATGAAACCGTTGTTATTACCCGAACCAATCCCATATCTAAAAAACCCGTGGTATTTCTGGTATCAGAAAAGGTATTAAATGAAAAATCAGTATCAAATGAGTCATTAGGAGAAAAGATATAAAATAAATTCATTTTTTAACCCTATTTTTCTAAATTTGTTGAAAACACCTTAATCTTTTAACCATGAAAAAGTTGATCTCCGTAATTCTTTTATTACCCATTTTAATTTCTTGTTCGCATATGAAAACTCAAGTTGATTTAATTGTATTTAATAGTAATATTTACACTGTAGATGATGGTTTTAGTATTGCCGAAAGTTTTGCCGTAAAGGATGGTAAGTTTATTGCGGTTGGTACAACCCAGGAAATTCTGGATAAATACAGTGCTCAAAGATCCATTAACGGCATCGGGCAATATCTTTACCCCGGACTGATCGATGCCCATGCACATTTTTACGGATATGGAATGTCCTTATTAACCAATGCTGATTTGCGTGGGACTAAATCACCTGAAGAAATTGTTGAAATTTTAAAAGCCTTTCACGAAAGCCATCCTGCCGAATGGGTTATAGGAAGAAGCTGGGATCAAAACGATTGGGAAGTAAAGAATTTCCCTACCAAAGATATTTTGGATAAAGCTTTTCCAAACAATCCTGTTTCTCTGCGCAGAGTTGACGGACATGCCGCATGGGTAAACAGCGAAGCATTAAAACGAGCAGGAATCACAGCTAAAACAAAGGTTCAGGGGGGCGAAGTCATTCTTGTAAATGGTGAGCCGAGCGGTGTGCTCATTGATAATGCCATTTCTTTAGTTGAGAAAATAATAACCGAACATGCTGCTGAAGTTAGTGCAGAAGCCTTATTGGAAGCACAAAAGAACTGCTTTGCCGTTGGACTTACTTCTGTTGTCGACTGTGGACTTGATTATTCAACTGTTATGCTAATCGATGAGCTTAATAAAGGCGGAGAACTGAAAATCAGGTTAAATGCCATGCTAAGCCCTACTGAAGAAAATTTTGAAAATTTTGTTAAGAACGGGCCCTACGTAACCGATTATTTAACGGTCCGATCCATTAAACTATATGCAGATGGAGCCTTGGGTTCACGCGGTGCATTAATGATTGAGCCTTATTCTGATGATCCTGGAAATCGGGGTTTGTTAATGGAAGATAATGACGTGTACCGAAAGGTTTGCCAATTGGCTTACGAAAATAATTATCAGGTTTGTATCCATGCCATTGGCGATATGGGTAATCGTTTTAGTTTAAATTTATTTGGTGAGTTTTTAAAAGAAAAAAACGATCGTAGATGGCGAATCGAACATGTTCAAATTATTCATCCCGATGATTTTGAATTATTTGGTAAGTATTCTATTGTTCCTTCTATACAGCCGACGCATGCAACTTCAGATATGTATTGGGCAGTCGATAGGGTAGGAGCCGAGCGCATGAAAGGTGCTTATGCATACAAACAATTACTTGCAATCAACGGTTGGGTGCCAAGTGGAACCGATTTCCCGGTGGAAGAAATTAACCCCATGTACACTTTTTATGCTGCCGCAATCCGAAAAGACAAATCCGGTTATCCCGAAAATGGTTTTCAAATGGAAAACGCACTAACCCGCGAAGAAACCTTAAAATCGATGACCATTTGGGCTGCTAAAGGCAGTTTTGAAGAAGATAAAAAAGGAAGCATTGAGGTTGGGAAAATGGCCGATTTCATTATTCTTGAAAAAGATTTAATGACCACTGAAGAGCAACACCTGCCTTACATGAGAGTGTTATCAACCTTTTTAGCAGGCGAAGAAGTGTTTAAATTGGCAAAATAGAATTGATGAGCTTAAATTATATTAAGGAAACGATTGCAATTAATTTGAATTTTTGGCTTCAAAGTGTTTAGTTATGTCTTCAATAAGCATAATGATATATTTCTCTTTATTAAACAGAAATAAACGTGTCGAAAATTGTAATTGCTTTTCAATCTTTATGTTGTTGTAATCGAAGAAAGGTCTGGAAATTTGATTTTTATAAATAACTTCATTATTTGTATAAGAAGTGAGGGCTGCAATTCTTAAATCGCAGGTTTTACATCTTGAAGTTTCACCGCATTCTTTTTGTTCTTCAATCTGATAGGCACATCCAATTGCTTCACCGCATTTTACATATAGTAAATCCTCATCCTTTTTATTTGAAAAAATAGTTTTTAATGAATCATTAAAAGCCTGTAATCTTAAATCTTTATTTAACAGCAAAACACAACTATTGATGTTGTTTAGGATTATGTCTAGAAACTCGCTTGAACCCCTTAAAAAGTTAAAACTTTCGTTATTCATAGACCGGTCACTTTTCATAATAAATAATGTTTAAATTATAAAGATAATGAAATTTGAATGTAAAACTAAATCTGTATGTCAAATGTTTAACTTCATAAATCATTAATGGCTTTTAAAAAAGTGTTTTTAGTTTCAACCAACATAGCAAAGTGGTTGGAGGTGCAAAGACTATTTCTACATCTGTCGTGTTATACTTCATAATTCAGAATTACATTCTTTATATTTGTATTGTGAATAGAAACTTAAATGTCTGGTTTTCTTAACACTCAAATTTTTAGTTTCATCGCGATGTTTCAGGGATTTTATTGCTGATTCTTCTATTGTTTCATCTTTAAAATAGCACAGTACAATAATCCATTTCCAACATTTATAAATGAATTGGTTGTTAAAAAATCCTTTACTGCTAAAGAAAATCCCGATGGAAACAATTTTAATCATGGGTTGTCCTGGTTTTGAATTTCAGAAACCTTTGTCCCACGCGATAATTTAAACTTTGTTAAACCATCTTTAAGAATGGGCAACATTAAAAAACTTATAATCCATAATTCGCGTTGCAGCTTTGATTTTGTTTTTTTATGGTCTGGAATATTAGTTGCTCAAATTAAATTAAGCACTATCCGTCAGTTGATTATAGGTAATGTCATCTAACGGGTTATTCGTTTCTCGATATATTTTGAATTTAAGATTCTTAACGTTCCCATATAATCTAACTTAAATTCGATCAAATCACCAACGACATAATTCTTTTTGTTATCACCAAGGTTTATTACGATCATATCTGAACTTGCCCCGGCCAATTGTAAACTTTTGTCAACCAATTCTATATGCTTTACTTCAACATCCAGAAGCCCTAAATCAATAATAGCCCGATATGATTTCTCCCCAATATTTGTTTGATCAAATTCGATATTTTTGCCTTCTACATTTGTCCCAAATTCACCCATCGGTACCACTGGTTTCTCAATTAATTCAATTATTTCAGCATAAAGTTTAAATACATCCGATTGCATTTTTTTTAAAGGCACATTATTATAGACATCAGTACCCAAAAACAAAGTTTCACCCACTCTAAAATGATTAATTCCCTTAGGCAAAAGATGCTGAAAAATTAACGGGATCGTAACCGATGACCCGCCCGAAACATAAGGTATCTGTTTATTGAATTTAGCTTCGATCAATTGCTCATATAAACTTAATTGAATTAATTTGTCGTGATTTGGTAAAACCCCATATAAACAAGACAGATTTGCACCAATTCCTACAACTTTAATATTTTCTAATTTAAAGACACTTTCATAAAAAGCTATAAAATCTTCCCCTAACACGCCTTCTCTAAGCTCTCCCAACTCGATCATAATTATGATCTGATGAATTTTGTTTTGTTTTTTAGCTTCTTTTGCTAAAAGTTTAATGGTCTCAAATTCGGTATTCATGCTGATATCAGCGTATTTCACAATCCGCGGAATTGATCTCCTGGCCGGGGGCTTAATATAAATGGTTTCAATTTTAGGATTGATTAATTTAATCTCCTTCAAGTTTGAAACCCGAGAATCGCATATTTGTGTTATCTCAAATTTTAATAGTTCGGTCAAATATTCTTTATGCCCACTTAGTATTTTTGAAACAACCGACCATTCAATATTGTTTTTTTTGAAGAGCGCATTGAGGTAGTCGAAATTTGATTTTAATTTCTTGAGATCTAAGTTTATGTAAGCCATGATTTTTTTTGTTTTTTTATACTACGATTCGTTTAATGGTTTCTGATAAGTGAGCCAAAACTTCATAATTAAGCTGATCACTTATATCACTAAAAGCACTTACTTTTATTTCTTGATCACCTTGTTTACCGATAATGATTACCTCATCACCTACTTTTGGATCAGGCAGATTTGAAATATCGGCTATAATCATATTCATATTTACAACACCTATCACATTGCATCTCTGACCTGAAATAAGCACATGTCCTTTGTTACTTAGCGAACGGTTGTAACCCGACGAATATCCGATAGGGATGAGCGCAGTTTTAATGGTGGTTTGTGCCAGATAAGAAATCCCGTAACTTACAAACTCACCACTTTTAACTTCCTTGATCGTCATGATTTGGCTGTTCCAGCCAAGTATTCTTTCTAATGGATCTGTTTTTTTTGGTTTATTGTTGATGTATTGAATAAAAACTTCAATGCTCGACCAAAATCCATAGAGCATAATCCCAATTCTCACCAAATCCATTCTTGCTTTTGGATATATAAAAGATGCCGCAGAATTAGACACATGTTTGTATTTTGGAACGATTTCATACTTTTCAAGAATCGTCAACATTTTTTGATAATTCTTTAACTGTTTCTGGATTCTTGGATGATTCGAGATGCTTTCGGCTCCGGCTAGATGTGTGCAAAAACCAGCCACATTAAAAAATGCTTCATTTTCATTGATGATAGAAATAGCCGTATTTAAATCTTCTAAATTTAAACCCGAACGATTCATTCCAGTTTCTGCTTCGAGATGAATATTTGCCTTGATATTGAGCTTCTTTGCACATGCAAGTGCAATTTGCAAACGTTCGATGTTAAAAATGAAAAATTCGATTCCTTTTTTTATTACATCAAACATGTTTTTGTCAGAAACCCATCCCATGATCATAATAGGTTTTGGTTCTGAAAGACTATGAAAAACCCTGATCGCTTCGATATAACTAAAAACAGAATAATGATTAATGCCGTATTTTTCAAAGAGTGGAACAATTTGCTCTATACCGTGGCCATAGGCATTTGCTTTGACAACAGCCGAGATTAAGACTTTAGCGCCCATTTTTTTCTTTAAAAAATCAACATTGTTCTTTAATGCTATCTCATTCAGTGTAATAATGGAACTATCGGTCATGTGGTTATTAAGCATCATTGGTATTTGAAGTTTTGTAAATTGTATAGAAAATATTTATCCCAGTTTCTATGATCTCATCCGGGAAATCGTAATCAGGATTATGAAGTTGGGTTTGCGAAAGCCCCGCTCCCAAGCCAAACAAACAAGTCTTGTATTTTTGCGAATAATATCCAAAATCTTCCGACCATTTAAAGGGCTTCTCAATAAATTCAATTTTTAGATTATTTTGCCGTGCTGATTGTTCAGCCATGCTCACACATTCATTATTATTGATGCTTGCCGGAAATGCTTCACTATAGGAAATTTCGCATTTCAATTTTTCGAATTTTGAAATTGCGTTGATGATTTTTTCGGTGTGATGAGTTAATAATTCCATGTCCTCATTTTCAAATGAACGCAGGGTAATGTTTATTTCGGCAAATCCAGGTGAGGTGCCAAAAGAGATTTCCCCCAATTTGATATGAATAATGGTAAGCAATGTAAGATCTTTAAACAGGGTTTTGTTTCCGATAAATTCATTTAGCTGCTGAATAATTTTAGATATAGCATTTGCGGGACTGATTCCATTTTCAGGTTCCGCAGCATGAGAGGTTTTGCCGAAAAGTTTAATCGTAATGCCTTTTGAAGCAGCAGTAAAACTCCCGTTTTTAATTACTATTGTATGTTTTTCAAATCCGGGAATATTATGTAGTGCATACATAAAATCCGGTTCAATGGTTTTAAAAGCAGGATCTTCCATCACGTCTTTTGCCCCTTGTTCCACTTCTTCGGCAGGTTGAAAAAGTAAAACCACTTTCCCATACTGGGGAGGATTTTCTGCAATTCTTAGAGCCAGTCCTGCCAGAATGGCCATATGTCCATCGTGCCCGCATACGTGCGCTGCCTTTTGATTGACAGAAGCATAGCTGAGCGATGATTTCTCTTTTATTGGTAATGCATCCAGTTCGGCTCGAAACATAATTGTTTTACCGGGCCTCTCACCTTTAAAAACAAAAGCTAGCCCTGTTTTACCTAAGGAAATTACTTCGGATGGAGCTAGGGTATTTATAAAATTAGCAATCCGTTCTGAAGTTTTGAATTCTTGATTCGAAACTTCGGGATTTTGATGAAGGGTATGCCTTAATTCAATGATTTTATTATTTATCATAACATTGCTTGAAGAAGAAATTTGCCTGAAAATAAGATGAGCAGTAAATTAATGTAAATAGATAGCTCAATAATATATATGAGGCATTTGTAAAAATTAGGCTAAAACTGAAAAAGCACACCATCTTGCAATTCAAGAAAGGAGATAAAGCAGGATAGTTATATACACAGGTTAGTTTGAGCTAATCTGCATTGCTGTTTGATTAATGTATTAATTTAAATCTTAATCGACCTTTTTGAAACGCATTTCCGAATATTTATTCGTAAATCCAAGTTTTTCGTAAAGAAATCGAGCCGGGTTATTAGGCTCTACATGCAATGCAATATCTCCACTCGAAACTCCCATTGCCTTTTGCATCAGTTGTTTCCCGATGCCTTTTCCTCTATAGTCTTTATGGGTAGCAATGTAAACCAATATGTTTTCAGGGATATATCCTCCCATGCCGGTTTGATTTACTACAACGGCACTTAAAATTTCAGCCTCTTCCGAGGCAACCAAAATAAAACCGCCAAACGAATTTATTTCTTTTATCGCATAATCAATGCATTTTGTAATATGAGGTTTGGGATCACCAAATTGCTCTAAATGTTGGTGCAAAAATTCAACTATTTCCTGTCGTTCACTAAAGCTTGGTTTGTTTTCATCGTTAAACATTTTTGTTTTGAGCATATAATTTTCCTCCTATTAATTGTTTTGTATTAGGCTCAAAATACGAATAATTACTTGAAAATCAAAGTTTATTTGATTTAGCTAATTATTTGGTAAGGGTTTTAGGTTTTATAATCTTAATGAGAACAGGGAAGTGATTGGAGATACAAAGATTATTTATTCGCCTGTCGTTGAGATAACAATAGCTGTAAATTTCTAAATTTTTTGTGAAAATGTAATCGATACTATAACTGTTTCTAGGTTATAAAATTCTGATGCTAATACCTAAGGATAGGTTCATACTTATTATCATTGTTAATGGTTAAAACCCTGCAATTTTATTGCAGCTACTTTAGGTTCTGTAATGTTCTAAAAAAATTACAAATTATATCCGTCCAGGTGGGCCAAATTCTACATAAATAACAAAATTCAATATCCAAATCACAATGTTTGGTTTTTTAAAATTTCATTATTGGTATAATTTATACGGATTTGTATTTGATATTTTGAACATTGAATATTGACTTGCCCGCGGCAGGTTGTTTTTATGGCTCTTACCAAATGATTCCTGTTCAAAAATCAAGCCTATGTATTTTCAATCCATGTTGGTTTAGTTATACATGCATCAATGCACAAATAATTTTAATAATTCATTGTGACACTCAAAATTGTAAATTGAGTGATTAATTCCTCAAATGATTATTTTTGTGCTGTGATTAAACAACCTTATATTTATTTGGCTCCTTTGGAGGGTTATACCGAAATAGATTTCAGAAATATTTTTGCCCGACATTTTGGGGGTGTAGATGCAGCAATCGCGCCCTTTGTTTCCTTGATGCATCATGACCTGGAAGATAAGCGCAGATCGTGGGATATACCTCATGCAGATGTGCAAGGATTGAAAACCATACCTCAGTTCATGGGGCGAAATGTGAAGGATTTTAAACATTTAGCTAAATGGATCAAGTTTAAAGGTTACGAGGGCTTAAACTGGAATTTAGGTTGCCCCTCAAAAAGGGTAGTTCGAAGGGGTAGAGGCTCAGGTTTATTAAAATATCCTGACGAAATTAAATCCTTCTTAGATGAGATTTTTAAAGATATTGAAGTTGAGTTTTCCATAAAAACACGTCTGGGATTGGAGAGCCCGGAAGAAAGTTATCAGCTTTTTGAAATTTACAATCAATATCCTTTGAAGGAAATAATTTTACATCCCCGGCTTGGCATCCAAATGTACTATGGGGAAGTAATGCTGGAGCGCTTCGGAGAAATCCTGCATTTATCAAAAAATGAAATTGTTTACAACGGAGATATTAATACCGTGGAAGAATATCAAAAAATCATGGAAAAATTTCCTTCCATTTCACGGATCATGATTGGCAGGGGCCTGATGAAGGATCCATTTTTGGCCGAAAGAATTAAGGGATATTCACCTTCTGTTTTATTAAATGAAAAGGAGCGTTTTTTAAAGTTTCATGAGGATTTATATCGTGTTTTTGAGGAGAAGTTCAGGGATAAACATGAGTTGTTGGGAAAACTGAAAGATTATTGGCGTTATTTCTCATTCTATTTTAATGATAGAAATGAAGTTTTTAAATACCTTTCCAGAAGCCTTGACTTGGATGAATTTCAATTCAGGCTTCATGAAATTATTACCTGAGTCATATTATTGATTGCTATAATTAAAAAAAAGCTGAAAAGGATCTCCTTTTCAGCTTTTTTAATTTTCTATCATCTTTATTCTAGAAATCAGCTAATGTGCTTTTATAAATAAATGCCCAAAAAGGCTTGAATATGCTCATTACTGTTATCGTACTTTATTTCGGCAAATATTTTACCAACCTGGATTCCACCTCCGAATTCCCAGTCTATATGATCTTCGGTTCCACTACCATCATCAATACCCATATCAGCGAACTTTAATTTAATCATTCCATAGTTTACGCCACCTAGCGCATACACTTTAAAATTGTCAGCATTCAGGATATAATATAAAGCATCGGCATTAAACGCCATATAGTTCATGGTTACTTCAGCACCAAATGCATTATATTTAAAAGGAAGATAATATGAGAATCCGGCTGTAACGCCAAATTTGTCGCCAACATTGAATAATGCCCTTACGTGTGGACCAAAATTTATTTTTGCTTCAAAGTTGTCATCTATTCCTGCTTTGGTTCCGGCCATGCCACCAAGGCCAAATTGAAGTTGCGAAAAGGCAGTACTTCCAGCTATTAAAAATACTGCAATGATTAATAGGGTTTTTTTCATGGTTTTAGTTTTAATAAGGCCTACTCTAAACGCTTTTCGGCTAACGCGATATTAAGTTTTAAAATCAGACAGTTTAGCTATATTATTTGTTACTTTATTTTCGTAAAAAAAATGAAAAAAATCAACCCAACTCCAAACAATAACCTCTATTTTAAATCCAAACTCCCGTATTTAAGTTTGAAAATCAAGTTAAAGATATAAAAAAATATTATTTCATTGTTTCATTGTTTCATTCTTTCAATATTTCATTCTATATCGTTTAATACTCATCTTCACAACAGAATAACAACTTTATTATAACTGTATTATAACTGTATATCCATCTTCCTACTTCCCCTTTCGCCAGCGTTTAGATGCTATTTTCATGGGAAAAACACCTTTATTCACGAATTTCACATCTTCAATTGAATAGAAGGCATTTGGATTGTATGTTTTGATAAGATCAAGTACAATAGGCAAGTCGGATCTTTTAATAATGCTATAGATAATACTAACCTTTTGAGTACTTCCATCGGCTTCGTGATGGGTTATCCCGTAACCGGAATCGATTAAAATCGCAATTAGTTCGGAGGCCTCTTTGCGGGTAATAATCTGTAATTTAACCACACCAAAAGCCAATTTTTCTTCAATGATTAACCCGATATAATTTCCGGTGGCAAATCCTGCTGAGTAAGCAAAGTAGCAAACCCAGTTGTCCAGATTTTCGAAAATTTTAGAGATCGCAAGTAGCCAGATAAACACTTCAAAAAACCCTAAGAAGGGTGCCCAAAATTTTTGCCCCTTTGAAATCATTACAATCCGGACGGTACCTATGGATACATCACCGATTCGGGCGATGAAGATTAAGAAGGGAAGTAAGAAGTAAGTGAAAAGATTTGAATCATAAAGAGTTTCCATCATCAGCTATTTATTATAAAAGTAAAAAATAATAGAGGAGAATATTTATCTATCCTAAATGTTTTGTCGAATTCTAAGATTAAATATTTTAAAATTTCGGAATTATCGGGTAATTGGTTTTAAGTCTTTTTTGTAAATTTTGAATATATAATAGGAACTATGAGTATAATTAAAAATAAAATAGAAACTTTATTAATATCCTTCTTAAGAATTTTATTTTCAGCAGATAATTTCTCGTTTTCAGAAAATAATAATTCCATAAATTTATCATCATTGCGCTCCCATTCTCTTTTAAAAACATATAAATTTAGAGTGTCTTTCTTCCAATCAATAAACCATTTTTTTCTTTTATTATTAGTAACTGCAATGATTACAATTATAAGTGTTGTTAAAAGTGCATATATGCTTATAACGAAAGCATTTTCTTTCATTATCTCCTTAATAGTATCCATTATTGGTTATCCTTATATTTTAATGTCATGTTTTTATAAATCAACAGGTAAAGATAAAAATTCTAAAATAACATTGTTTTTATTTGATAAAGAAATAATTATTAAATAGCTATGAACATAATCCAAATAACGAATAATTTCCCAACAGAATTAAGCGCAATCAATTACTTTGAAAAAGTACGCTGGGGGAATAAAATACGCTGTCCTTATTGTAATTCTATTAAAAAGTCAGCAAGGAATCAAGATCACCGTTATCATTGTAAGGAATGTGAAAAAACATATTCAGTAACGGTTAACACCCATTTACATAATACAAGGTTACCTTTAAAAATGTGGCTCTATGCAATTGCTTTAATCAGTGATGCAAAGAAAGGAATGTCAGCAAAACAGCTTGAAAGGAACTTAGGCATACATTATGAAACCGCTTGGACAATGTATCATAAACTTAGGGATTTGATGACAATCGAAAATAACTCAATCAGGTTAAATGGAGTTGTAGAAATGGATGAAACATTTTTAGGTGGCAAACCTCGCAAAAATGCAAAAATGATGCTTTCATCTTCTGAAAAAGAAAATCTGGATTTAAAGCTTTACGACTTGAAACAAGATTTTGGATGTTCGGAATCAAAGTATAAGAAAAAATATCCAACCGTAAAACCTAAAAGGGGCAGGGGTGCAAACCGTCCTATTGTGGCTGGAATAGTTGAAAGAGATGGAAATGTGATCGCTGAAGTAATGAATCAGTTAACCCATAGCGAATTAAAAGCAATGGTTAAAAAGCACGTTGACATGGACGAATCAATTTTGGTTACAGATGAATATAAAGGTTATCATCGAATGAATAATATCATTGAACACATTAAAATTGATCATCAGAAAATGTGGAGTTATAAAGGAATCAATACTAATTCGATTGAGGGTTTTTGGTCTATTATCAAACGTGGATTAGTAGGGCAGTATCATCATGTAAGCCTTGAATATTTGCCTAAATATATAGCCGAATTTGTGTTTAAATACAACAATCGCAATGAAGATGATATGTTTATAACATTGGTTAGAAATTGTATGTTAAATAAATGAAATTATGTGTAATTTTATAGCAAAAGAAGAAGTAATGGCAAAAAATAATTGGTTAGATCAGTTATTTACCGCAGCTGCTCTTATAGGTGGAGCATGGCTTACAATTGAACTAATAAAAACTTTTGGAGAAAAAAAAGTTTATTATTCTTGTCCTAATTGTGGTTTTGATAAAATTGAAAAGGGATTAACTGAATGCCCTAGTTGCAAAGTAACCTTGAGTTGGAGTGGAACAAAATAAAGAATATATAATCAAATCGGAATCAAAACGAGAAATATATGAAGTTTCTAAATTTTGGTTTGTTTTTATTAAAATATCTACCAAAATATTATTCCTTGCAATCGCTTTATTTATTTCTTATCAATTATATGATAAATGCTTATATGAAGAATGTAATGATTTCGTAGTTGGTTATTTTTCAATTATTGGGCTATGCTGTTTTGGTCAATTAGGATTAGAACCAGAAAAACTAGTAAATTTCTCCCTCACCAAATAACCGATAATTCCGTAAAATTTTTGAAAGCATTTTATACTAGGCCTTTGTCCAGATACGGGTATTCAAATTCAATTCTTTAATGATGGTAGCATTTACCATGAATAAATTATACATATTTTCCACATCCTCAAACTTAACACCCGAACGCATTATTTTCGGTTCGAACAGATTTTTTGTAAAACTCATGGCACAATAAACCCTCGATCCGATAAACGACAAATGAATGGGGCGCTTGTATTCTTTATGTATTTTTACCAATGCCTCCATAATCGTTGGGGTTAGGATGTATCGCGCTTCAATTTGGTCGGTTGCATGGACCACAAAATATTTTTCGAACTCTGGGTTTTCTAATTTAACTAAGTCGGCTTTTCCCGTAATCTTTTGTAACTTTTTCCCCATATTGCCGAGAATTCTTTCTGCTACATCGGGGGCAATATAAGTTTTCCCTGTAAAGTGTTTGTTAAAATCGGCATGAAAAAACAACCCTTTAAAAATAGTGACCCATTTATCCTGACGATGCCCATCATGATCGGTACTGATACTTTTATACTGCGTATGTAATTCTGAGCATCTGAAGTCGGTTTTATCAATTACACCCGAAATAAAATCATCTCCTTCATATTTGTCGTAATGCGTTCTGAATAAATCACTTTCTAAATATTCGGTGATGCTGATATATTGATCGGGAACATAGTTCCAATTTGGGTCGATAGCGTGAACAATCTTTGAAACTACTTCCGATTTATAGGCATTACGATATAACCTCTTTTTTTTAATCGAAAGAATAAGAATGACGATTGAAAAAATGATGATTGCAGCTAATATAATAATTGAAAATATAACAGAATTATTTAGTGTAGAAGCAGTAGTAAGGGTAACAATAAAAATAATAAAAGAAACAACGATCCCTGCAATACCGACCAATCGATGGAAGAGTAGTTTTTTACGCATTCCCTCAAGCCCCGATAATTTTTCTTTTAAATCCTTGTTGTATAATTGTTCAAGTTCTTCTCTTTTAATCATGATTTAAATATTATTTAAATAAATTGTTTACGTTCACAACTTCACGTTCGGACTCCGGAATTACAAATACTTCTTTGTGTTTTAAATGCATCATCCCGGCAATAATGCTTTTAGGAAAGGTTTGTACCGCATTATTAAAATCAGTAATTACAGCATTGTAAGTCCGGCGTGCTGCCGATATTTGTGATTCAACTTCGTTCAATGTATGTTGAAGGTTGAGGAAATTCGCACTTGCTTTTAGGTCAGGATAATTTTCTACGGCCACCATTATACTTTTCATACCTGCAGAAATTTGATTATCGAGGGCCACTTTCTCATCGCTCGAAAGATTTCCACTGATCGCTTTTGTTCTCATTTCTGTCAGGTTGTTTAATGTTTCTTTCTCATGAATCGCGTACTGTTTAATCGATGCAACAATATTTGGGATCAGGTCATAACGCTTTTTGAGTTGAACATCCATGCCTCCGAATGCGTTGTCAACTTCGTTTCTGGCACGTATAAGGCTGTTGTACATGCCAATAATAATAAGTAGTACCAACGCGATGGCAATAATAATGATGATTGTTGGATTCATAGTTTTAATGGTTTTTAGTGATGGATAATAAATTGAAGATGAAAGAATTTTCATCCTTGGTGATTGATGCTTTTATCTCGAAGGCCTTCAAATTTCTTGCATTTAAAAGGATAACGTAAATATACAAATTTTGCGAAATTGACAATATGTGTACTAATTATATCTAGATGGTTTTATTCGCAAATTATTTGTCACAAATTACTAATTTTGTAGTCCCAAAAAAAATAGAATATGTTTGAAGGTTTATCAGAAAAGCTGGAGCGCTCGTTTAAATTATTAAAAGGGCAGGGATATATTACAGAAATTAACATTGCAGAAACCCTGAAAGAAGTGCGTAAAGCATTACTCGATGCGGATGTTAGCTATAAAATTGCCAAACAATTTACAGAAGATGTTAAACAAAGGGCCCTTGGCCTAAATGTATTAACTGCAGTTTCTCCCGGACAACTAATGATTAAAGTTGTTCATGATGAACTAACACGCCTGATGGGTTCCGAGAAAGTGGATCTGAATGAAAAGGGAAATCCTGCCATCGTTTTAATTGCCGGTTTGCAAGGTTCCGGTAAAACTACTTTTTCGGCCAAACTGGCCAATTACCTTAAAACTAAGAAAGGTAAGAAACTATTATTGGTTGCTTGCGACGTTTATCGTCCTGCAGCTATTAAACAATTGCAGGTTTTAGGCGAACAGATCGGGGTTGAAGTATTTACTGAAATTGATAATAACAACCCTATTAAAATAGCCAAGCATGCAATTAGTTATGCAAAAGATAAAGGCCTGAATTATGTAATCGTTGATACAGCAGGTCGTTTGGCGATTGATGATGAGATGATGAACGAAATTTCGTCGATCAAAAATACCATTAATCCGCATGAAACCTTGTTTGTAGTAGATTCAATGACAGGTCAGGATGCGGTTAATACTGCCAAAACCTTTAATGATCGATTGGATTATGACGGCGTTGTTTTAACAAAATTAGATGGCGATACACGTGGTGGGGCCGCATTAACAATTCGATCGGTTGTTAATAAACCAATCAAGTTTGTGGGTATTGGCGAGAAAATGGAGGCCATCGATATTTTTCATCCAAGCAGGATGGCAGATCGTATTCTGGGGATGGGCGACATTGTTTCGTTGGTTGAAAAAGCACAGGAACAATACGATGTAGAAGAAGCTAAAATTCTGCAACGAAAAATTGTCAAGAATCAGTTCAATTTTAATGATTTTCTTTCTCAGATCAAGCAAATCAAAAAAATGGGTAATGTGAAGGATTTGATGGGAATGATACCGGGAATGAGCAAAGCATTGAAAGATACAGAAATTGACGATGATGCCTTCAAAAGCATTGAAGCCATCATCTATTCGATGACGCCTCAGGAACGGGAAGATCCGAAATTATTGAACGGTACTCGAAAAAAACGTGTGGCCATAGGCAGCGGGACAGATATTCAGGAAGTAAACAGATTGATTAAACAATTTGGAGAAACCAGCAAAATGATGAAAATGATGACAGGCGGCAAAGGCAAAAATATGATGAATTTGATGCGGAATGCAGGGAGAAGATAGCTGTTTGCTATTAGCCGTTAGCTATTAGCAGTTAGCGTTTAGCTTCATAATTTTGAAAACAAGTCCCAAATATCATTATATAAAGAACATAATTAAATTATTAAGAATTAAGATTAAATTAAAGGCCTAGTAGCCAATAGCTAATAGCAAACAGCCAAAAACAAACAAATGAGAGATTTCAAAACATTAAATATTTGGCAAGACGGAATGGAGCTAGTAAAGGCAGTTTATCAGATTGTTGAATTATTGCCTAATGATGAAAAATTTGGCATGAGAAGTCAAATGACTAGAGCAGCAATTTCAATTCCTTCAAATATTGCAGAAGGATGTAGTCGGGATAGTCAAAAGGATTTTAAGAGATTTCTTGAAATAGCCTTAGGTTCAGCTTTTGAATTGGAAACTCAAATTTTAATTTTAATTGAAATTAGTATTTTAAAAATTGATGAAATTCAATTATTATTGGATAATTTAACAAAGCTTAAAAAGCAAATTAATAGTCTAATCCAAAAACTTAAAGCCAACAGCCAATAACTAACAGCCAACAGCTAAAAGCCAATAGCCAACATATGAAAATTATCGACGGAAAGAAAATAGCAGAAAAAATAAAGTCTGAAATTGCAAAAGAAGTTGCTGCGATGATTGATAAGGATGAGAGAGGTCCACATCTGGTAGCGATTTTAGTTGGAGATGATGCTGCAAGTCATACCTATGTCGCATCAAAAGAGAAAGCTTGTGCTTCTGTTGGAATGACATCATCTATTTATCGTCATCCTTCATCTATCAGTGAAAAAGAATTATTGGAGATAGTTGATTTCTTAAATAATGATGATGAAGTTGACGGATTTATTGTACAGTTGCCTTTGCCCGCTCATATTGACGAAAATAAAATAATACAACGTATCGATCCCAAAAAGGATGTGGATGGCTTTCACCCCATTAATATTGGAAAGATGGTTCTTGGATTGCCAACTTTTATTTCAGCTACACCTCAGGGAATTATGATGCTTCTAGAGCAGAGCAAAATAGAAACCGCCGGTAAACATGTTGTAGTGGTCGGAAGAAGTAATATCGTTGGAACTCCTGTTAGTGTTTTATTGTCGCGCAAAGCAAAAAATGCAAACGCCACCGTTACCCTTTGCCATAGCAAAACAGAAAATCTGAAGGAAATATGCAAATCAGCAGATATCTTAATCGCTGCTATCGGTGTTTGTGAATTCATCAAAGCAGATATGGTCAAAGAAGGTGCAGTAGTTATTGATGTGGGAATGCATCGCGTAGCTTCTACTAAAACCCAATCGGGATTTAAACTTATAGGTGATGTTGCATTTGATGAAGTAGCCGAAAAATGCAGTTATATAACTCCTGTTCCGGGAGGAGTTGGACCAATGACAATCGTATCCTTACTTCAAAATACTTTAAAAGCCTATAAAAAAGAGGTTCGCTAAACAAGCAGAACAGACATAGATGATTGAATCAGTTGAACAGAATTTGAAGAATGGGAAATTGCTTCCATTAATGGAGGAATTTTACACCATTCAGGGTGAAGGTTTTCATACAGGCAAACCAGCCTATTTCGTGCGTATTGGTGGATGTGATGTGGGATGTAGCTGGTGCGATACCAAACGATCGTGGAATGCAGAGCTTCATCCCGCTGTATTAGCTGATGATATCGTTAAACGGGCTGTTGCAACCCCGGGAAAGGCAGTTGTTGTGACCGGAGGCGAACCATCTATGTATGAATTGGGCTATTTCACTGCCGAATTGCACAAAAATCAAATACTCACTTTTATTGAAACCTCCGGTGCCCATAAACTGAGTGGCGAATGGGATTGGATTTGTTTATCGCCCAAACGACAAATCCCACCTAAAAAAGAAATCTTTAAAAAGGCCCATGAACTTAAAATGATCGTTCAAACTGAGGCTGACATTGCATGGGCAGAGGAGAATTCTCTCAAGGTTAGCGAGCATTGCGAACTCTATTTGCAACCCGAGTGGAGTGTAGCTCCGAAAATTTTACCGATCATAATTGAATACGCCAAGAACAATCCCAAATGGAAAATTTCGTTACAGAGTCATAAGTACATGAAAATTCCATAAATTAGGCTATGCTTTTAAAAAAGATGAAATATCGCTTTCCGGGTTTAATATTCATCTTTATATTTAGTTTTATCACTCCTACATTGATCGCTCAGCATCAGGTGAATAAAAAAGCCTTAAAACTTCAAGAGCTGGCATTTATCCATTTCAAACAAAATGATACTACCAATGCACTTGAGTTTGCACTTGAGGCCATCAAAAGAGATAGTTTATTTGCTTCCTCATGGGTACTTGCGGGTAATATTTATGAGATGCATGAACAAATTGAATTGGCAGCTCATTTTTATCGAAAGGCGTTAGATCTTTCGACCGATGAATTCAATCATCTGTTTTATGCGTTGGCGGAGTTGGAAGTGAAATTGAAAAATTTCGACGCTGCCATTAAATATCTTTCGAAATATTTAAGTTTGAGAATAGCCGATGAACGGGAGCGAAGAGAGGCTGAACAATTAAAATTAACTGCGGAATATAGAAAAAATGCCTATCAAAACCCTGTTGAATTTAAGCCTAAAAACCTTGGTCAAAAGGTGAATAGCTCAAACGATGAATATGTGAATTCATTAAGTACGGATGAACAATCAATGTATCTGACCATTAAAAGTAAAGTTGTTGATGTGATTCAGAACGCTCCGGCTTACATCGAAAATATTTATCAAACCCAATTGGATAGCATAAATTGGTCCGATCCGAAAATTGTAATATTTGGGGATCAGTTCATTGATGGGGCAGGAGGGGCATCGGTTTCACCTAATAATCGTTATCTCTTTTTTACATCCTGTAATAAGGCAGATAGCAAAGGCGGCTGCGATTTGTATTATTCCAAAATTATTGACGGGAAACTAAGTGATGCTAAAAATCTGGGCTCGATTGTTAATTCAGGTAGTTGGGATTCTCAACCATGTTTTTCATCCAATGGTATAAGTTTGTTTTTTGCCAGCAAACGTCCCGGTGGGTTTGGTGGGTCGGACATCTGGATTTCAGAACTGGATAAAAACGGAAATTTTACAAATCCTCAAAATGCAGGTTCAACCATAAATACCACTGGCGATGAGATGGCTCCCTTGATCCATTACGATGCTGCCACGCTCTTTTTTTCGTCGAACGGCCATATTGGGATGGGAGGGTACGATTTATTCGTGAGTAAATATTCATCCGATGGAAATTGGAGTATGCCTGAAAATCTGGGTTATCCCGTGAATACCGATCGGGACGAAATTAACCTGATCGTGGCCCCCGACGGATTAACTGCCTACATTTCTTCCGATCAACCGAATGGATTCGGGGGCTTTGATATTTATAAATTTAGCTTGAATCAAGCAGTTCGGCCCAATCCGGTAACTTATGTTAAAGGGATTGTTTATGATGCTGAAACAGGGGAGAAGTTAAATGCAAAAGTTGAGTTGGTGAAGCCGGAAACAGGTGAACTGTTCACCCGTTCCGAATCTGATTTGGAGACCGGGGCCTTTTTGGTTGCTCTACCGATGGATCAAATGATTTCACTAAATGTGGACAAAAAGGGCTACTTATTTTATTCCGATCATTTTAATACCCATTTTAAAGGCAGTAAAGCCGATCCTGTTGAAATCCAGATCCCGCTCAAAAAATTGAAATCAGGCGAAATCATGGTTTTGAATAACATCTTTTTTGAAATCAATAAATTCGAATTGATGGAAAGCTCGTTTCCTGAGTTGAATAAATTGGAAGCACTTTTAAGTGAAAACCCGTCATTAAGAGTCGAAATTTCAGGGCATACCGATAATGTCGGAACCATAGATTATAATAATGAACTTTCTAAAAAAAGAGCCAAATCGGTTTATGATTATTTGATCAGTAAAGGTTTCGAACCCTTGATGATGGAATATAAAGGCTTTGGTTTTACTAAACCAATTGATACAAATGATACTGAATCAGGTAAATCCAAAAACAGGCGGACAGAAATCAAAATTTTATAGGAATGAAGGAAACCAAGGTTTATCGGTAAAAAAAAGAGCCAATTGTTTTTAGGTAAAACAATTGGCTCTGTGGTTCAAAATAGATAAGGGCCTTTAAAAGTCATTAATTTTAAATTGTCCAACTTTCTCTGTACCGCTTTTAAAAATAGTTATGTCAGAATAAGAAGTAGAAAGTACATAAGTATTAATAGTGTTTATAGTTTTATTGGTTCCGCTTACCACAATTTCAAATACTCTCCAGGTATCACCGTTACCTGTAAATGCAGGTGGATTAAAAGTGTTTTTTAGGCCTGAAGAGTCATATAACTCAACTTTTGCGGGAGACGACTTAATTTCAGCTCCTGCATTTGCAGTATATTTATTAGTATAATTATGAACCGAGAAACGATACATGCCATTAAAGAAACCTGAAATGGTGGTTGTTTCAGGCCCTTGGCCTGAGGTGTCGTCAACATCGAGGCTTATATATTGATTCGGGTTTTTTGCAGAGCCTGAAAAATACATATGAAATCTTCCGCCGCTGCCGTCTGGTCCGGTTAAATGACTATCCAAATCAGATGGTGTCAATCCCCATGTTAAAACAATACGGAATGATCCTGCTGCAGGTGCATTGACTAAAGTAACCGGATCCAAAGTGTTAGTTCCGGATACCAATGTTACTTGAAATTGTCGCACGAAATATCCATTTGAAACAACAAAGCAGAGATAAGTTCCTGCTACAGCATTAGTTATGGTATAGTTTCCATTTTGGTCAGAAGTAACCGTATAATTTGAATTATTATAATCCGTAGCAGTTAAGTCACGGGTGAAATAGAGGGTAGCATTAGCGAGGCCAAGTCCGTTTTGTGAGTTAATAACAACTCCGGTTGCATTAGCATCCCCTACATTCTCATCTGAATCTTTTTTACAGGAATAAAAACTCATTGATACTCCAATAAACAAGATTATGCCTATTAGTAATAATTTCTTTTTCATAAGTGGTGGTTTTAAGTGTTAATTATTAGGTTTTTGGCTGTTCGAATATAAAATTAGTAATTTTTCTTCATATTCAAAATAATTTAGATATTTAAGTTATTAATTTAATAAGATAATTACTTAAGATTTTCGAATTTTGATAAAGAATATTGTTCATAATATTTTTTTTAAAGTCTGGTTTTTGTATTATAAAACATTTTAAATTTATAGGAAATAAATATGAAATTTTTATCTGTATATATTATACCTTAACTTATTGAAAATGTAATTTGAGCGAAGCTGGATGTTTGAAATTTTATTATCAGATTTTTTTTATGTTTGATTAATTCATGTATTTATCTTTAATTGAAAATCAAAAAACCTTATTATCATTATTAAAAACTAAAACTAAAAGATTATGAAAAATTTATTAAAAATGATTATCTGTGTGATCGTGTTGTTCACAGTTACTGAGGCTAATGCGCAAAAAAAAGTAGGTGGTGGTGTATGGTATGCTACTGAAATGGAAAATGTCGGTATCAGTATTAATGGTGCTTATTTCTTTAGCGATAATTTTAGCGTAGCTCCATCTTTCACATATTTTCTTGAAAAAAACCATGTGAATTGGTCAATGTTGGATTTAGATGTTAACTATTCTTTTACAGAATTGGATTTTGGTAATCTTTATGCTATTGGAGGTTTAAATTTAACCTTCTTTAGTGTCGACTTAGGTGGCTGGGGTAATGCTTCAGGAACAAATACAAGTTTCAATGCAGGTATAGGTCTGGGCATGCCGATAGGTGATAATATGACATTATGCCCTGAAGTACGATATACTTTTGGTGATGGAGATTTTCTTCGTATTGGAGTGAAGCTCTTAATAGAGATTTAGTAACAAAAAAGGGAAGATTTAATCTTCCCTTTTTTTGTCTGTTCCCATTTTAATTTGCAAAAACTTTTTATCCGTTCATTTTAGTAAAGTTGTAAATATTCTTTCCGAATAATTCTTTCTAACTCTGTTAAATAATAGTTAAATCTTCCCGTCAGGTTGAAATGGTCATTTCTATATGTACATTTGTAGATCTGTTAAACTATTTACGTAATGAAATACCTGTTAGTAATTATTTTAGGTTTAATTATTTTACAATCATGCACTTCAAATTTATCTTCTGATAAGGCTTCAGGTATTTCTGTTCTTAATTTTGATGAATTGGAGCCTTCTTTACATCGGGAGAATGATACTACCTATATTATAAATTTTTGGGCTACCTGGTGTAAACCATGCGTTCATGAACTTCCCGATTTTGAGCAATTGGCCGCTGATTATAAAAATGAAAAGGTGAAATTTTTACTGGTAAGTTTGGATTTTCCTCAGCATGTAGAAACACAGGTAATCCCATTTATCAAAGAACACAAGCTTAAATCGGAAGTCGTGCTCCTTTTTGATACCAATGCGAATGTATGGATCAATAAGGTTTCGGGAGAATGGTCCGGATCTATTCCGGCTACCTTGGTGTATAATAAAAACTTTAGAAAATTTCGTGAGGGTGCATACTCTTATGATGAATTAAAATCAATCATTGAATTAAATAAACTATAAAACATGAAAAAAACAATCATATTTATTTTCGTACTCGTTTTGAGTACTGCTGCATTTGCCGATGGATTAAAAATTGGTGATAAAGCTTTCAATTTCACATTAAAGGACGTGGAAGGCAAGATGGTTTCGCTAAGTGATTACAAGGCTGCCAAAGGGGTGATTTTAACATTTACCTGTAATGTCTGCCCTTATGCCATTGCCTATCAGGATCGTCTTATCGCGATTGATAAAAAATATAAAGATCTGGGATATCCTGTTATTGCAATCAATCCGAATGATCCTGAAGTGCAGCCCGGCGATTCATACGAAGCAATGCATGAAAGGGCACATGAAAAAGGATACACCTTTCCTTATCTTTTCGACGAAGGACAGGAGGTTTATCCTGTATATGGAGCAACCCGAACGCCTCATATTTTTTTATTGGAAAACAAGGGTGGCGAGTTTGTGGTTCGATATATAGGTGCCATTGATGATAATTACGCTGATGCAGCAGCAGTTAAAGAAACTTATCTTGAAAACGCAATTAATGCACTTTTGGCAGGAAAAACGCCTGTAACTGCCGAAACTAAAGCCATTGGCTGTACTATCAAGACTAAGTAACCAGGTTAAGTTAGGTTAATAATTATAGGCCCTTCAGAAATGGAGGGCTTTTTTGCATTCGGGAGATATGATTCTTGTAGACTTATTTAATAAATATAATTCCCCTGTGCTTGCTCCTGAATAAAAGATTAAGGGCTAGCCCTGGGGTTAATACCATTTAATTTCAATCAGCACCGGAAAGTGATCGGAGATGCAAAGATTATTAATTCGCCTGTCGTCGATATGACGATAACTGTAAATTTCTAAATTTTTGGTAAAAATGTAATCGATCCGATTATCTGTCGCCAGGGTATTATTAAAGCCGTTAAAAGTGCCTAAAGGACCGTAAAATTTCTTTTCGGCAATTTCAAATCCGTAATCCAACGCTTTCCTCAATAGGGTGATGGGTTCGGATGTCGGTTCAGCGTTTAAATCTCCCATCACAACCACTTTCTCCTTAATTAATCCGAAAGCTGCAATTTTTTGAAGAATCAATTCTGCCGACATTTTTCGGGCTAAAGTTCCAAAATGGTCAAAATGGGTATTAAAGATGTGAATGGTTTCATTCGTGATTATATTTTTGAATTTCCCATAGGTACAAATCCGTTCCATCGAAGCATCCCAACCAACCGAAATGGTATCGGGATGCTCAGAAAGCCAAAAGGTTTCCTGGGCAATCAGACTGAATTTTGTGGTATCGAAATAAATGGCACTAAATTCTCCTTTTTTATCCCCGTCATCACGGCCAATGCCGATATAGTTATAGTTGGCGCAATGCTGCTGTATAAATGTCACCTGATGATACAATCCTTCCTGTATGCCCAGAAAATCGGGATGATAATAGGCGATTAAACCGACCACTTCATTTTTTCTGAATTCCCACGAATTTTCATGGTCGTTCGGGTTATCATATCTGATATTAAAGGTCATGATGCCGGTAGTTTGACCGTATATTTGAAAACTCCCCAATAAGATCACTGATCCTAAAATGCCGCGTATTAAATTCTTCATTGTTTTAGGTGATGTTGATGACCACTTTTCCGCTTGAGTGTCCCTGACTTAAATAGTTCATTGCCTCTGTGGCTTGTTCCAGCGTGTACCTGCGTTCGATGATGGGTTTGATTTTGCCTTTATCAAGCAGGCTTGCCAGCAGTTCCAAATCCTCTTTTGTTGATTTTGCCGCTACTGACCGCATCTTTTTCGATCCAAATGAAAATACCCGGCCAAAAAGCAATGATTTGGCAATCTGGGACAGGGAGCCTCCAACCATGACATAAATACCACCCGTAGCCAGACATTTCCGATAGCTTAAAAGCGGGTAATTCCCGTTAATGCCTAAAATCAGGTGATAACGTTTATCGCTTTTCGTGAAATCTTCTTTGCTGTAGTCGATCACAAAATCGGCACCCAACGAAAAGGATTGTTGCACATTTTTTGAGCTGCATACGCCTGTAACTTCGCTCTCAAAATATTTGGCAAGTTGAATGGCGAATGTTCCCACACCGCCGGCGCAACCCACGATTAAAACTTGATGGCCCTTTTTGATCTTGCCTTTGTTGCGCAGTGCCTGAAGTGCTGTTGTTGCCGCCATAGGCAAGGTAGCAGCATCTTCGAATGAAATGCTTGCGGGTTTGATGATGATTGCTTTTTCAGGAACGGCGACATATTCGGCTAAACCTCCGAAACCAAAGCCCGCAAGGTCGCCCATGACTTCATCGCCCGGCTTAAACTGTGTTACGTTCGTGCCGACCGATTCGATACAACCCGCAATATCGGCTCCAAAAATTTTGTTTTTAGGGATGAGCCCCATTTTCATGGAACGATAATCAGCGGCGTTTAATGAAACTACTTTTATTTTGATTAAAACTTCGCTGTCCTTTACTACTGGTTTTTCGATCTGAGTATAACTCAATTTTACGGGAGACGCTTTTTTATTATAAAGTACAGCTTTCATTTGATTCATGTTTTAGCAATTTAGTTTTATTTACTGTTAGTCCCTAGCTAGTCTAGTGGGCGCGGACTTGCCTGCCGCAGGCTGGTAGTCCGCGCCAGTTAAATCAGTCCAAGATTAAAAAGATGCCCGGACGTGGACGCTTGCCTGCGGAAGGCAGGTCCGCGCTAGCTGAGCGGAGACAACGCACCGCACGAACCCCGCAATGCAATTTACAAAATGTTAGGCACAGCTTTTATTTTATTTTATCTACAATCTCAAAATTACCTTCAAATAAAAATTCAATCTCATCTCTGTCATTGTATTTACCTCTCCAGTATTCTGTCGCATTTAATCTAGCAGTATATAAATCTCTATTTTGAATAATATCAATAAATTTCCCACTTGTTTTATGTATTTTCCCATTTAATTTAAGTTTGAGAATTGTCGGACATTTAAACATGTCTGACCATTTACGTAAATCTTCTATTGTTTCTGTAATCCAGATACAACTCTGCCTTGATGGTAATTGTGGATTAATCTCCTTTCGTATAAATTCAAATATTGTTTCTTGTTGAAATTGAATTGTTTTGTTGAAATAGTCGTTTATTTGGTCAATGTAATATTTTGAGTTATTTATTAATATTTGTTTTTCTCTTATGTTTTTCTCAAATTCCTCGTTATGTATAATTCCTTCTATTTTCTCAATTTTAGGATTCAAATCAATATTAGACAAGCTGTTTTTTAATTCAAGAACACATTCTTTCAAGGATGAGAAGTAGTAATTCTCTGTCTTTTTAGAGAAATTTATGAAATCTCCAATTTCCCAATTTTTGTTTAATCCATTTTTTCTTTGGCAATGATAAAATATTTCATCTTTTACTTCCATTGTACTTATGTGTCATCAAGTTGTGCCTCACTCTGTTATATGTTCACCTTTATTCCAGAATATCATCCATATTGTGATGTAATGTTTACTTTTTGTGTTTCTAAATATATCGTTAATTTTTCAATCATCCAATATGATTTAAATATTAATCGGGGAGCAAGATCAAATATATAAAAAATACAAATGTGTTTGAGGTTTAAACCCATAAAAAATGCACCCCGGGTTTATCGGGACAGGATGATGAAGTATAACACGGCAGTTAGGTCCGCCAGCGAATTGCCCTTTTTATATATATACATATTTTTGGGGACCACTCAAAATGATTCAATCTCCTTTCTGTTTATAATTTGGCATACCGAGTGAGAATATTTTATAACTTACACTGCCAATTTTTAACTTTAAATGAAATGAAAAAGACAAGCCTTTTTATTATTGCAATATTTGCAATTAGCGCGTTATTTGCTCAAAGCAAGTATGCTCCCAAAGAAATTACGGTTAAGGATTACGATCGTGCCGTTGCATTCATGTATGGACCCGACGAACCTTTGGAATTTAATACCAATGTGCGGATTAACTGGATCAATGAAATGCAATGCTGGTACAGCGTAAATGCACCCGAAGGAACCAAATATTATTTGGTGGATGCCAAAAAGAAAAAGAAATCGGAACTCACCAAAGAGGTGGCAGATAAATTAGTGGTAAAAACGATCACGATTAAGGATGCCGTAGTTTCACCCGACGGTTTGAAAGCCGCTTTTATTCGCGATTATAATCTGTGGATGAAAATCATTGCCAGCAATGAAGAAATTCAGTTAACCACCGACGGCGTCGAGGATTTTGGATATGCCACCAATAATGCCGGCTGGACCAAGAGCAATCGCCCTGTTTTGGACTGGTCGCCAGATTCGAAGATGATCGCCACGTTTCAACACGACGGTCGCGGAGTAGGGGAGATGTACCTGGCAACTACCAATGTAGGACATCCCAAACTGGAAGCATGGAAATATCCATTACCAGGTGACAGCCTTATTTTCCGCGTTGAACGTGTAGTTATTCATGTGGACCAACCCAAAGTGGTACGTTTAAAAATGGATCCGGATCAGCATCGATCAAGCATTACCGATCATATTGCTTCGGGCAGCGGCATTGCCGACCTGCAATGGAGCAACGACAGCAAACAACTGGCTTTCCTTTCCAATTCGAGAGATCATAAAGAAGCCTGGCTGCGAACGGCAGATGCGAATACCGGTGAAGTAAAAACCGTGTTTTATGAAAAAGAAGAAACTTTTTTCGAATCGGGTGCCGGAAAATGGAACTGGTATGTGATGAAAGAAAGCAATGAATTTATCTGGTTCTCGCAAGCCGATAATTGGGGACATTTGTATTTGTATGATCTTACGACAGGTGCCTTGAAAAACCAAATTACAAAAGGTGATTGGAGGGTTTTTCAGGTACTCAACATCAATGAAAAGGACCGCACTATTTATTTTTCGGGAGGGAGCCGCGAAGCAGGCGATCCCTATTATCAGTATTACTATTCCGTGAAAATGGATGGTTCGGATTTAAAATTGCTCACACCCGAAAATGCTAATCATAACTGGAAGTTAGCACCAAGCGGAAATTATTTTACAGATTCTTACTCAACACCGCAAGATGCGCCCATCACGGTTTTAAGGGATAAAAAAGGAAAGTTGCTGATGGAACTCGAAAAAGGCGACATTTCAAAATTAATTGCTTCGGGATGGCAGGCTCCCGAATCATTTACGGTGAAAGCTCGTGATGGAAAAACCGATTTATACGGATTGCTTTGCAAGCCAACCAATATGGATCCTACTAAAAAATATCCCATCATTAATTATATTTATCCGGGACCACAATCGGGCAGCGTTGGCAGCAGAAGTTTTGCTGCTTATCGTGGCGATCGTCAATCCTTAGCTGAGCTTGGGTTTATTGTGGTTGCATTGGATGCACTGGGAACCCCGATGCGTTCCAAATCCTTCCACGATGCTTATTATGGAAATATGGGCGACAATGGTTTGCCTGATCAAATTACTGGAATGCAGCAACTGGCCGAAAGATATTCGTGGATCGATATCGACCGAGTTGGAATTTATGGTCATTCGGGTGGCGGATATGCTTCAACAGATGCCATTCTGCGTTACCCCGATTTCTTTAAAGTTGCTGTGAGTGGAGCAGGGAATCACGATCAGCGTAACTATGAAGACGACTGGGGCGAAAAATGGCAGGGATTGCTGGTTCCAAATGCAGATGGAAGCAGTAATTACGACGATCAGGCGAACCAAAATCTCGCGAAAAACCTGAAAGGAAAGCTGTTGATTACCCATGGAAGCATGGATATGAATGTTCCTTTTTATAATTCGCTTTTGGTGGTAAACGAATTGATTGCTGCCAATAAAGATTTTGATTTGATCATTTTCCCAAATCGTGGTCATGGTTTTGGACGTGAAACCTATATGATCCGCAAACGCTGGGATTATTTTGTGAAATATTTGCTGGGTGCAGAACATCCAAAGGAATATGTGATTAAGGATAAGTAGAAAACCGGCCGAATAAACTGAAGCTGTTATCAAATTAACCTCAGTTCAATCTGATCATATTCACATAAAAAATTTTCCCCCGTTGGGTAATGATAAATTCAGAAAGTCAAGCGATCAGGCTTATTCTGCAAATAAGAAGTCTCAACACGAAAAGTCAGAGTTAAATCTATCTATATCTGTTTATTACTGCTAAACAATTCTTGCCATGTTGCAATTGTTGGCAAAAGCATAAAATTTAATTTCCAATTAAAGTGCATTTATTCTTTGTTATCTGTCAGGGTATTAATATCAATTATTTTAATTCCCTTTTTTATAAGTTTTATGATCGCTTCATCTTTACTTTTTTGTGATTTTCCAATAATGGCTTCCGGAATTGTGTACATATCATAACCAAGTTCCTTTCCCTCAATCAAATATTCAGATATAAATTCTTCCGCCATAACGCCGATCATCACAATTTCTTTTGCGTTGATTTGCTTAAGGAAATTTCTTAGTTTTTCTATGGTAAATACACTGAAATTATCATTTATAAAAATATGATCATTCACCACATTCATTCTTTTATCAAAACTCATCGCTTGGGCATCGATAGTAATATATAAAAAAGGAAAAGAAAGGGACAAGATTAATACTTTATGGATGCTCTTTATGTAAATTACCTTGTGGGGGTCAGTATGATTAATTACATAGTTGACAGAATCAATTATTTTTTGAGCAGAAATTTCAGGCAGTTTATTTTTTGTATAATATTCCTGAATATCTAGTACGATCAGAAATTTATCTTCAATAATGTTATTCTGCTGTGAATAGCAAAATAGGTTAACGAAACAAAAGAATATCAATAAAAACAGGATTTTTTTCATATGTTTTTTCTTTTTTTGTGATTTAAGAAGAATTTTTTCGTTGTATGAAAAACCAGAACAAGTTTCTAATTCATCTTGTTGTAATTATGTTATGATAATAAAATTTATTCTGTGGAATAACAAATTTAACAATTAAATGCAATTCTAAAGCCTATTTGATAATACATAGAGTCGCAGTATTAAATTACAATAATGGCTCCATGTCAATTAGCGAATGGTTCAATCCCCACCTTAATTATCTATTGACCTTGATGGTAGTTTTAGCAAATGGATTTTTAACCTTTACAAACTGCTCTCTTTTAATAGCCAATAATAGAATAACTACACCAAATGCAATATTCACAAAAATTGACAAGTAGGATGCTTCAATTCCAAAAGAACCTCCTGTAATCCATTCTGGACCAGAGATATTGGGAGTGATGAATCCACCGTGAGCCATTCCTGAATTGTTCATTCCAAAAACTGCAGTTTGAAAATAATTCCAACTAAGATGAATGGCCCATACCATCCATATTCTACGTGTCAGCATGAAGGGTGCAAGAATTACTATATGCTCAAGCATTATCAGCGAGGAACTTCCTAGAGTTGCACCGTCATTTCCAAGATGCATCAACCCAAATAGCATCGAAGTTGCGATGAATGAAACAAGCGTGCCAGAATACTCTTCTATGAGCCTAAAAAAAATGATAGTAAAAATCAACTCTTCAAGTAGCGAACCATAACCATATCTTAAAAACCCTGTAAATAGAACTTGGGGCGAATTTAAATGATCAACAGCGTAGAAATTCAATATCCATAAAATAGCTGTTATAATAACAACCATACCTCCGCCAATTGCTAATCCTATACCAAATTCCTTATGCCATCCATTAAAATTTAATTCAAATGCCTTCCGTCCTTCAAAACTCTTGGTGTATTTAGCATACAATATAAACAGTAAAAAGATGAATACTGGAATTGTCGCATAATGAACATAACTTCCCAAAGGCTCTCCAAGCCCATCAAGGACAAAGATTGATAGCAGATTATAGGTTAAGATTACGGGTATCAGAAAAAGGAAGGCTACAAATATCCGGCTAAGGGGAAATTGTAAAATTCTTGATATTTTTTTCTTAGGCACAAGCTGCGAAAAAAGTTGAGTTGGAGTAATTTGATTTTTCATGAAGAATAGCTTAATTATTTATTGTTGAAAATTGATTGGCAACGGCTTTCCATTTATTATTTTCAAAAGTAAGAATATACATATCCCTGCCTTTTGTCTCTATCGTATCTTTTTTTGAAAAACACAACTTTGCATGATAATCATAACAAACAATAGCAGTATTTTCATATATATCAACCCGTGGATTTGACTCAATAAAAAATATAACTTCTGCTACATTTAAATAATCCTGATAGGATTTGATAATTTCCTTTTCCCCTTCGTATCTTTCAAATCGCGAAGGAGCAATTAAAACCATATTTTTATGAAAGAACAACGCCAAGCTATCAATATCCCTCTCTATGGCCCATAATCGATTAATTGTCTTCACTGTCTTCCATGCTTGAATTTTATATTCATCCTGTTTTGGGGAACAGGAAATAATAGTTAAACTTAATAAAATAACTAAGACTAAAATTGATGTCAATTGAAATGCTTTTTTCATCATAATAAAATTTATTTTTAAGGTATGATGGAACACCCATGTTTGCAATAATATTACTAGTGTGTTTGTGTATGGCAAAACATGGGTGTTTCATATTATTTCACCTTATTATTGATTTGTTATTAATACTATACTTACTTCAACCTTTATCTCAATTTTCTTAATCATTATAAATTTTTTAAAACTATCAGTTGAAAACCCCTCTATTATTTTACAGGGAAATGCTTTTCCAAAAATGGAAAAATAACCTTGCCAAATTGTTTTAGTGGAGCAGAATGCCCTCCTTCTATCGCAACATGCTCAAAATGGTACTTAAACTTTTTGGTACTTAATCTTGCCATCACTTTCTCCGACATGGGTGTCGATGGCCAAACCTCATCATTTTTAGCAGAAATAAGCAAAATTGGCCCTTTTATTTTTTCAACCATGATTAATGCTTTTTGTTCTGCAACAGTATCCTTTAGAACTTCTTCAAATGCCTTTCTCATTTCTCCATTCATAATAAAGGGTATAGCATCCTTAGTGGCTGGAACAAAGGGTAGTTCCTTATTCTTGTAGGTCCAGCAAGATGTTGAAAAACTCATTGTATGTCCAGGGAAAACGGCATGGCTGGGAACTAGTCCAATCACGCACTTAATATCCTTGTAATAACTTCCCATAACCAATGCAAGTTCAGCTCCTGTTGACCCTCCAATAATTGCAATTCTTTTCTTATTTATTTTTGGATTTTTGGAAGCTTCTGCAATTGCATAGTGAATATTTTCAATTGCGATAAGATTTAATGTATCGGGCATTCCTTCTCCTCCAAAGTAGCCAAGAGCTAAAAAAGCATATCCTTTTACCACAAATTGATCCCTCACTTTTCCCCATCCTTCACTCGCCCATGCATTTCCTCCTTCAGATCCACCCAAACCAACAATCAATGGCTGGTTTTCTCCTTCACCTAAATACAAAATACTATTTGTATTAGGTGTATTTAATGTAATTTGCGAAAATGCATTCAATGAGATTATCATTATTATTATTGATATCGATAATCGAATAAGTTTTTTCTGTTTCATTTTTCTGAGTGTATTAATTTAATTTTTCATAAATAATAGTTTTGTAATATATTTTTAAAATTTTTATCAAAGCCCAATTCTATTTAATGTCATGCCAGTCATACTCCTGTGCAACAGATTCAATTTGACTTAATTATTTTCTGAAACATTCTCAAGTATATACCTCAGCACAATTGGGTTTTTAAGCTTGGTAACATCAACATTTCCATCCATTACAAATTGACGCAAATTGGTGGTCGCTAGGCAATACAATTCATCATCAACAATCACTCCCGATGTGGGCTCGTTAAACAAGGGGTTATTCTGATCTATTATGGATGAAGAAACGATTTCGCGACCATCATCGCTTAGCACATATTGGGAAATATGATGCTTTTTCATATCGCCATCACCATTAAAAACCCCAACAAGACTGTTATTGTAAAGCATTAGCCCATCGATCCCTTTGGTTTCTATAGGCAAACTACAAGCAATTGGTTGAATGGATTTGTTTCTTAAATCAACGATTACAATCCCTTTTGTATTCGATGCAACATATAGCATTGAATCATCAGAAGAGAGAACCATTCCATTTGCACCCTCCAAAAGGTTATCGGACTCTAAAAACAGTTCAGCCCTGCTCAAATCTGATGGAACCAGAAAAATACTATTCCCGCCAAAATCTGAAATAAATGCATCACCCGATTCAGTAAGAGCGAGGTCGTTAAAAGTGGGAACTTTTCCCTTGGCAGTAAATAAACTCTTTATTAGCTTTCGAGTATCAATATTATAAATATGAACTGCCGATATCATGCTGTTGCCCCAATCACTATTTGAAACAATCCATAATCTTCTTCTCTCAACATCTACTTTCATTCCTAAACTGCGAAACATACTATCCTGCTCTTGTTTTACAAAATCAAAACAATTACCTTTTGTATCAATTGCAATCACTTTTTTCTTTTGAACACTGCTTACAAAAAATAATTTTGTTATAGGATCATAGGTAATGCCTTCAGGAAATAGGTCCTTCTCATCAATGGTAAAGGCAATTGTTGATGGTATTGAGTTTATCGAAATTTTTTCCTGAGCAGGTATAGCTGAAGTAGCTAAACCGATAATAAAAAAGAAAAGTCCTGCTTTTTTCATTGCTATTTATTTGGTCGGTGATAAAAACGCTTTAATTGCTGCCAAAATCTTTTCAGGTTGTTCTATCCAGGAATAATGACCGCTTTTTTCGACAAATACCAGCTTGCTATTTTTATAATAACGTGATAAAGATTGAGCTACCGATTCTCCCAATGGATCTTGTCTGCCATGAAGAATGAGCACTGGTTTATCGAAGTCCGAATTCTTTTTTAACAATTCAAGGCTTCTTTTGTACATATCATCCCACAAATAATCACCGAGACTTAAATTAAAGTCAGAGTCTTTCATGGTTTGAGTAACTAACAATGCTTTTTCTCTGCTAAAAAAATAGCCGGGCATTCTTGCCTTAATTGTTTCAACAATTGCATGGTGTTTATCAGTTGCCATTCTGGTTGAATCACTCCAATATTTTAGCAATTCCAGATCACCGGGATGTAGCCTCGACACGATATTGTCACTAAAATGCCTATAGACATTAAAATCAAATCCCAATGAGCCCATATGGATAAGCGAAGAAACTGATGTTGGATAGTCGTTGGTGTAAACAGCGGCTACGAACCCTCCATACGAGAAGCCAAGCACAGTCCATTGCTTAAACCCCAAATGATTACGAATAGCCTCGAAATCCTCAATAGTCAACGCTAACGAAATGCTGGAAGAATCTATTTGTGCAGGAGTAGATTTGCCTGTTCCTCTCTGATCAACCAAAATACACTGAAAGTCCTTGGAAAGCAGTTCGCACAAACTAAGATAACGATCTGAAACATCTCCAGGACCACCACCAATTATCAAAATTGGTAAACCTTTACCCATGATACGGTAGTAGATATCCAGTCCATTACTGTTCACTTTCAGGTCTTGCCCAAAAGTTCCTGAAGTCAAGATTGTGGTAAAAATAAATAGGCTTAAAATTCGAATTTTTTTCATGTGTTTGTTTTTAAATCAGGTTAATAAAGTGCAATAGAATTAGGTGTACTATTGATTTTAAGGTCAAAATCCATCCATCAGGACAATAATTGTTCAAATTATTGTTGGATAGAAGAATATTAACATAGAGTTGTTTGCCTTAAATTACCCTATATTCTTATTTGATCTCCTGATTAAAAACATTTTTAACTACTTGTTATTTATAAACTTCACAATTTCATCAACCAATCCTGCTTTTAATGGTAATTCAGGGTTATTATAGGTGGCCATATTTTTTTGAGGATCAGCTTCAGATTCTTTTAAAACATGATTCATATTTTCAATAATTAATAATTTTGCATTGGGTTTTGCAGCAGCAAGCAATTTTGCATCTTTTTCACTTACCTGTAAATCAGTGTTACCTTGAATAATTAAAGTAGGGGTTTTTAAGTTTTTAATTTCTTTAGCCGGATCATATTTTATCCATGAAATCATATAGGGCTGAACACTTGGGCGATATAGCGAAACCAGATAGGGACTCACCTGCGAAGCTAACTTGCCCATTTTTAAGGTATCCAATATTCGATTTGATTCTTCCATCAGTTGCGGTGGTAATTTGCTGACGAGTTGTTCTTTCAGCACTTCATCGATTGCCCTCCCTGCTCCCGAAATAGATATATATCCATCAATTTTGGTTTGTTCGGCGGCGATCATTCCTATCAATGAACCTTCACTATGGCCCAAAATAATAATTCTTGAAAATCGAGGATCAGCTTTTAATAATGCAACCCAATCTACCACATCTTTTATATAGTCGTCAAATCGAAGTTCAGCTTCACTTTTCATTGCCGCGTTGCTTTCCGCAATCCCTCGTTTATCAAATCTAAGTGTCGATATTCCATTCACAGCAAATCCTTCCGCCATCATTTTGAAGGCATTGGTTTTTAAACCAAGTGCCGAATTACAATCACGGTCGGTTGGACCTGAGCCGGCAATAATAAGAATAATTGGGCTTGGTTCAGGAGTTTCAGCGATGCTTAATGTTCCGTAAATATTGCCGGTAGTGGTTTTAAGTATCAGTTCTGATTCTGAGAAATTCACATTCTGTAAATCTTGAGACTTTAAAACTGTGGATAAGAATAATCCTGCGAAAATTAAAATTAGTTTTTTCATGGCTGGATTTTTAAGTAAGATAATTAGTCATAAGGATAATTAAAACAATTGCAATGAGTAAAATATAAGCATAAGGATTCCCAAAATTCAAAGTCCATCCCATTCCCGGGGTTCGTTTTGGTACGAGTACCCTTTTATCCCTGCTGTTGACATAAAATAATCCTATCCAAGGATCGGAATTTCTACTTTCTGACTCTACTGTATTCGCTAGAGTTTCCGATAACTCATTTCGTTTAAGGGCTTTTTTATTATTCAGATAAATTATATAGCTATACCCAGCAGGCAGAATTACTAAAATAATCATCATACCAATAAATAATACGTAAGCCTCCAATTCTTTTGGTAAGAAGATAATGATTAATGCTAAAGCAATGCCTGAAACAAACCAAAGTTTACCAATGAAATTTTGTGTTTTCTTCCATACAAATTCATCCTTATTCGTCCATTTAAATTTGTTTTTAAAGAGATTATTTGGCCTGACATTGCCCATGTAATTTCCAAGTATGGAAATCAAAAATGCAATAATGATATAGAGCAAGGAGCTGTTTATTTTACCTTGTTGAACGGAAAATATGATCATAAAACATAAGGTTGAGAAAAACAATGCCATAATAAATCGTAGATTCTCAAATGTTTTAGGATCAATCGTAAAGCTGTTTTTATTGTAAACTCGTGGTATAAATTTAAGAAACAGGTAAATCCCTACCGTTAAAATTAATAATACGATTGTGATGATATTTTTACTGCCATATCCGTTGGGATTTCCAATCGCATCAAAATGGATTGGAATTGTTTCCGGCAATGAACTCCATAAATAAAAATAGTATAATAAAGGAGCGATGGTAACCAATACTATAAAGATTTCTTTTAGAGGTTTTTGTGCTTTCATTTTTTTATTAATTAGTT
>Ga0180007_10001027_pt1 | contig 40607 bp, 53 predicted proteins | sample MM_PC_MetaG_FD_121122 | JGI IMG/M metagenome (GOLD analysis project Ga0180007, IMG submission 121122) | Groundwater microbial communities from the Aspo Hard Rock Laboratory (HRL) deep subsurface site, Sweden - MM_PC_MetaG | ecosystem: Environmental > Aquatic > Deep subsurface > Groundwater... | reverse complement strand
GGCGGCGGGGGCGGGGGCGGCGGCGATGGACGTGTGGGATTTTTCGCGGGACAGCCAGGAGGCGCTGAAACTTTTCAGCGCGCGGACGGGGATCGCGGGGGAGGACCTGGCGGGGTTCCGGGATGTGGCGCGGGATGTGTACGCGGCCGGCCTGGGGGAGAGTATCGACGAGGTGACCGCGGTGATGGGGGAGGCGCACACGATCCTCGGCGAGACGGAGGGGGCGCTGGAGGATACGACGCGGCGGGCGATGACGCTGGCGGATACGTTCGAGCTGGATGTGGCGGAGTCACTGGGGGTCGTCAGCGGGATGATGAGCGCGGGGCTGGTGGAGTCGAGCCAGGAGGCGTTCGACACAATCACCGCCGGGTTCCAGATGGGGCTGGACCGGGCAGGGGATTTCCAGGATACGGTCAGGGAGTATAGCAGCGATTTCGACCGGGCTGGATTTGCGGCGGATGAGATGCTGTCGATGCTGAGCGCGGGCCTCGAGGCGGGGGCGTACAATACGGACGTCATCGCCGATGGGGTGCGTGAGTTCGGGATCCGGTTCGGGGGGGCGGAGGAGAGCGCGGGGAAGGCGCTGGATGCGATCGGGCTGGATTCGGAAAAGTTGTTCCAACTGTACAGTGAGGGCAGGTTGACGACGGCCGAGGCAATGGAGGTGGTGACCGGGGCGCTGGGCGGCGTTGAGGATGCGACATTGCTGGCGCAGGCCGGGGCGGCGCTATTCGGCAGCAAGTGGGAAGATATTGGGGGTGACGTCTTTCTGGCGGCTGGGGATGCGATCGAGGGGATCGAGGGAATCGAGGGGGCGACGGACCGGGCGGGGGAGACGATGAGCACGGGGCTGGGGGGGGCGCTGGAGCGGCTGCAGCGGACGTTCGAGACGTCGTTCGCGCCGCTCGGAGACGAGATCGGGGCGATCGTAGACGACGCGGCGCCGTATCTGGACGATTTCGGCCAATGGCTGGGGGAAAAGATTCCGCAGGGAATCGAGTGGCTGGGCGAGAAGTGGGTCGAGCTGCAGCCGACGGTGGATTGGTTTCGGGACCAGTTCAAGGATTTCACAACGACGGTGTTGCCACCATTGCGAGAGGGCTGGGACAATCTGCGGGAGGGCGGAGAGTGGATCGCAGAGACCTGGCGGGAGGATCTGCAACCGGCGCTGGAGAAGCTGGCGGAGGCGCTGGGGCTCAATACCGGTGAGACTGGCGGGTTTGGCGAGATACTCGGTGAATTGGCAGGATCCAGTGCGTGGGCGTTATTGGAAGGCGGCATTATGATGGTGAAGGGTGCGATTAGCCTGCTCACGATCGCCACCGATGGGGTCGGGAACACGATCGAGGGATTACGGGGCACGATTGATTGGTTTAGAGATCAGATAGACGCGCTGGCGGGGCTGAGGTTGCCGGATTGGCTGACGCCGGGCTCCCCCACCCCGCTCGAGGTGGGGCTGCGGGGGATTGCGGATGCGATCGGCGGGATGCCCGACCTTTCCTTTGGATTCGGGATGGGGGCGGGGTTGCCTGCGCTGGCGGGGATGGGTGGCGGGGGGAGTGTGACGGTGACGATCCACAATCACTATGGGGCGGGGAGTGTGCGGGATGACCGGGACATTGAGGAGATCGCGCGGCGGCAGCAGGAGATGCTGCAGTTGCGCGGGGTGAGGACGTTCGAGGTGTGAGGAAGAGCAGGATGGGGAGAATTAGCGGATGGCTGGATTGACGATCACGGTCGGGGGGAACGATATTACGGCGTACGTGGATGTGCGATCGCTGGTGATCGAGGAGGTGGGGACGGAGATCGTGGCGAGATGCTCGTTCAAGGTGCGGGACCACAGCGGGACGGTATCGATCGTAACCAAGGACACGATCGACGTCGACGATGACGGCACGACCATCTTTGCGGGCGAGGTGGCTACGCTGGAGATGGAGCAGGAGGGGGTGGCGAAGGCGTGGTCGCTGCGGGGCCAGGATTATAACATCCTGTTGGAGGAGACGACTATCGAGAGCGAGTCATACGAGGCGGGGGTGGCGGACAGCGCGATCATCGCGGACCTGTTCACAGATTACCGGAGCGACATCGACGGCAGCACGTACGTGGCCACGCTGGACGCGTCGATGGAGACGGTCGCGTTCGCGGGGATGACGCTGCGGGAGATCCTGGATGACCTGGCCAGGCGGACGGGAGCCAGGTATTACGTGGATTACGACAAGAATCTACACTGGTTTAGTGCAGAGTCTAACGACGCGAGCTTTGGCCTGAGCACCTCGCCGGACGGTGTGACGACCTACCCGTTCGGCGGTTTCCGCAAGGTGGAGGATGCGACGCGGATCGCTGACAAGGTGTTCGTGCTGGGCAAGGGGATATCGGGCTGGTATCCGGCCGGGACGCCGGATTACGATGGGACCACGCGGCACGCGGTGAGCCGGGATCAGCGGATCTCGACCGCGCAGGGCGTCACCGACCGGGGGACGGCGATCTACAACCGGTTCGCCACGGCGCGGGAGACGTACGAGCTGTGGACGGAAAAGGACGGTTTAAGGGCGGGGCAGTCGGTGGCGGTGACGAACGCGACGTGGGGGATCTCGGCGCAATCGTTCTACATCCGGCGGATCAGCACGGAGATATTGGCGACGTCGGGGGACACGCGGCGGTATCACCTCCAGTTGAACGACGAGGCGCCGGATCCAGCGCGATCGGCGCGGCAGAACTCGCTGATCATCGCGACGATCGAGACGGTGGTCAACAGTGTGTCGGATACGGTGTTCGACACGGATGCGCCCAGCGCACCGGATGCGCTCGGGGTCGCGAATATCACGACCGGCGTGTCGTTGGACGCGGATGGTCACCAGATCGTGTACGTGGAGGTCACGTGGAGTGAGGTCTCGGACAGCGACCTGGATCACTACCAGATCCAGCTTTCGACGCAAAGCGATTTTACCAGCGACATCATCTCCCGGAACCACCCGGCGGGTGGATCACGACACGAGCGATTTGCGGGACTCCTGGGCAACACAACGTACTATGTGCGGGTGCGGGCGACGGATTGGGTGGGGAACGATAGCGCGTGGGATTACGGGGAGGAGTCGGCGTACAGTTTCACGAGCTCGAAGGACAGCAGCGCGCCGAGCCAGGTGGCGAACCTGAGCGCGGCAGCCAGCAGGACCCTCATTGGCTTGTCCTGGGACAACAACTCAGAGGCTGATCTGGCGTACTATGAGATCCAGAGGGACACGGACAGTGAGGGGGCTCCAGCGGGTTCGTGGGCCACAATCGCGCACGCCTACCTCAGTTTCTACATCGACCAGGATTTCAGCGACGAGGAGATCGCGGGCGAGGACACGTTCTGGTATCGGGTGCGGGCGGTCGATACCTCCGCGAACAAGGGGGACTGGGCGACGCAGACGAGCGCACAACTGACGCAGATCGCGGCGGATCACCTGGCGGCGGGATGCATCACGACGGCGAAGCTGTTCGCCGGGGCGGTGACGGCGGAAAAGATCACGGTGGCGCAGCTCAGCGCGATCGCGGCGGATCTGGGGACGATCACGGCGGGGACCGTGACGGGGGCAACGATCCGGACGGCGGCGAGCGGCGCGCGGGTGGTGTTGGATTCCACGGATGGGCTCCAGTGCTACAACTCTGGTGAGACGCTGTGCGCGCAGATCGACGTGGACGGATCGGGGCAGATCGGGGCGAGCGGCGGGGCGGTGCCACCGCTGACGTGGAACGCGCTGGGACAGTTCAACAGGTTGCAGGCGAACCAGTTGCAGATTGGCCAGCAGTGTTTCAACAGCGCCGATGGGCTACTGTTGCTTGGGCCGCATTGCTACATCTCGCCAACGGCGTGGCGGTCGTTGCGCGGGCAGGTGGCGACGCTGAGCGGGGCGTTCCACCAGGTGCAGGGGATGTGGTTGGAGACACGAGGGCTGGTGGTGGAGGAAGCTACCACCAACCTGATCACAAATCCATCTATTGAGACGAATGCTGATGGGTGGCTTCCATCTGTAGGCACGGAGACGATCACACAGAGCGCAGATTATGCATTGTTTGGGGACTATTCTCTGAAGATCATAACTGCAATTGCTGGCGCGGGTGAAGCCGGAGCGTATCGGACGGTGACAACACAGACCGCTGCCAGTACCCAATACACCTTCAGCGTGTGGTTAAGAGGCGAGGGCACGGTACGTCTTTGGGTATATGATGTGGGAGCAGGCAGCCAGTACAGTAGCAGTATTACTCTAACAAGCACGTGGACACGGTACACGCTTACGTTTACGTATGGTGCTGGCGCTGCGAGGTACGTGGGCATCCTCAATGTCAACACAGCTACAGAGGCGATCACATTCTACGCAGACGGTGCACAATTAGAGGCAAAAGCCTACCCTACGTCCTACTGTGATGGTGCGCAGGGTACGGGATATACCTGGACTGGTGCAGCTCACGCCAGTACGAGCACACGCGCTGCAACAGAGGTCAATCTGGATGCCTACTCTGGCCTGGTCAGTGGAAACAACACACTCAGCGTCAGAGTGGTTGCACAGGCACCATTTGCATCGACTGAGGACTGGTCCACAAACAACGCTCCAATCCTGTGGACGGCCTTTGGCGCGGGAGTTGACATCATACAGTTGTACTTTACAGGCGGGGATCTGCTCCTATATATCGGCGGTACTACTTGTGTCCAAACCGCTGTGACTTTTGCACAGGGCGATTGGTTGGACGTAGTGGCCACCATCGACTTCACGAATGATGCGTATAAGGTGTACTTGAATGGCGAGCTGTTGGACACAGACACAACGGTACTTGCACCATTCGCTACCACGGCCATGAACGTCGGAGCGTACACAGATGGCCAATACTGGTGGGATGGCCCAATCGCGGAGTTTGCTATCTTCGACAAAGTGTTGACGGCAGCGGAGGTGGCGCAGTTGTACAACCTCCAGCGGCCACTGATCGATGCGGGGGCGATGGAGACGCCGGGGATCTACATCTACGATGGGAAATTCAGGATCTCGAGCAGTTCGACCGGGAACCGGATCGAGATGACGGCGGATGAGATCGCGGGGTATGATAGTGCGGGTACCAAGCAGTTCTATCTGCAGGCGAGCGACGGGAAGGCGATGGCGGGGGCGGGGGCGGTGACGCTCGACGAATCCGGGATTAGAATTGCCTGTGGAACCGGGACAGCCAACTATATCCAATTCCGCGACGGTAGCGTCACGCGGGGATACGTGTACCAAAACGTAACCGGCGACCACCCATCGCTGTACGTCTTCTCTGGACCGGCGAACGCTGCAAACAAGTACAGCGACTTGCACCTGGTGGCATATCCACACACCGGAAGCGCAACTAGCATCATATTGCAATCTGAGTACACCGGTGTGGACGGATATATGGTTGCATCCATCGACGGAGCTGCAAGGCTGTACATCAAAGACCACGGCATCAAGGTTGGCGGGGACATCCGGTTAACGGATGGGGTCCTACCGCCGACACACGAGGCCGGTTATGCCATCCTCTACATCGACAGCGAGGACGGGGACCTGAAGATCAAGTTCGGAGATGGATTTATCAGAACGATTGCTACAGATAGTTAGGAGGATTATGAGCGTATCGACGAGCGGGCTGGCGAAGAAATTGAAGGAACTCCTCGGCGTGGAGACGAACGCCGAGGTGTTGGAGCGGGTGCAGAAGCTGCGGCGGCCACGGGCCGGGCCGGTGATCGTGGCAGTGGCGTGGCAGCCAGGTGAACCGACGGCGGCGGTGAGCGTGCTATCGGGCCAGGATGCGCCGATGGCGCACGTGGCGGAAGCACTCAGGCGGGGGGAGGCGGTGGTGATGGCGCAGATGGAGCAGATCGCGATGCAGGCACAGAGCGAGGCGGCGCGGCTGCGGGCGGAGCTCGCGAAGGCTTCTGCAGCAGAAGACGAGCAAGGGGAGTTGCGAAAACAGGCCAAAAAGGGCGTCGCGACGCCAGGATCCTGACGGAGCTGCACCTGGCCAGGAGTGTGTCTGGAGTCGGCTTGCACGAAATTGCTACAAATTCCAGTTGGCGACGGGTGATGCGCGGCGGTGGGCGTTTTCGACGTCGGCCTCGGCGAGTTCGATGTAGCGTCTCACCATCTCCAGGGTAGAGTGGCCCAGGATGTCCTGTAAGGCGTAGAGATTTCCCCCATTTCGTAGGAAATTGACGGCGAACGTGTGACGGAACCGGTGCGGGTGTGCATCGGGGACGCCAGCGCGTTCGCCGGTTCGTTTTATGAGCTGGTAGAGGCCGGACGTGGAGAGCGGGATCCCGTCCCGGCCGATGACGAGGAGCTCGTCAGGCTGGGCGTCGGAGCGGGAGAGGAGGTAGCGCCAGATGGCCTTGGCGGTGCGGTGGGAGATGGGGACGAAACGCTCTTTGCTCCCTTTGCCGAAGATGCGCAGGCGATGGTTGTCCAGGTCCACATCGGCGATGTGGAGGCCTCCAGCGCGGCGGCGTGGGGAGATGCAGAGCTCGGAGGCGCGGATCCCGGTGTCGAGGAGGATGAGGAGGATCATCCGGTCGCGCTTGGCGGTGGGGCGGGCGTGGTCAGATTCGCGTTTCCCAGGGCGGGTGTAGCGCTCGGAGCGGTCAAGGACGGCGACCATCGCGCGAATGTCGGCCTCGGTGAAGGGGTGGATGGCGCGGGATTCGGGCTGGGGGCGGGGGGTGGCCTGGACGACGTGGGTGGCGGCGAGGTGTTCGGCAACGCACCAGGTCCAGAGGGCAGACAGCGCGGTGTGGTAGTTGAGGATGGTTTTCGCGCTGGGGGTGCGATCGGGGCGGGGGATGGCGCCGTGGCCGATGGGCTGCTCGGCGACCTGGCGCAGGAAGGACCGAATGTCGTCGGTTGTGATGCTGGCCAGGGGCGGATCGCCGATGAATTCCTGGAAGCGGCGGAGGATGGATGTATAGGTCTGGATCGTGCGGGGCGACATCCGGCGGGCGGTGGCGTCGAGCAGATAGCCCTGAATCGCCTGGGACAGGGTAGGTTGTGGGTTCATCCCGATCTCCGGTTCGTGTGGGGGACGCCACGAGATACCCCAGAGAGGCAAATTGCCCTGGGGGCGGGTCCCGATTATCCACGGTTCGGGGGTGTTGGCACCGGAGAGTATCGGTTTCGCTGCTAAGAGCAGCCTGATTGTCTGAGGCGCGCCCGGCGGGACTTGAACCCACAACATTCGGTTTCGTAGACCGCTGTCCCGACGGGCCAGCCGTAGATAATCGGTGTTGTCTCCGGTAGCAGATTGATTGACGCCGGTAAGGTGCGCGTTCGTTGATCTTGACTAACGCCGGTTCACAATCTCGGCGTGATGGATCGTGAATTCTCCTTTGGCCACTGATACATTGATATAAGCAGCGTCCACATGGGGCTGTAGAGCGATCAGCGTATTGACCACGCATGTGCGGTCATTAGGTAGCAGTGCCGTCCACAGTTCGATAAACTCCTTCCACTGTTGTGTACCCTCGTCGCCTGTCACGCAATTCCTCCGTTTCCCGCCTGGCTAGGTGCCATTGCCTCCTTTATTTGCCTGTATCCTGTCGCGCCTTCACAAGGCTGCGCATCATGATCAATATACGTGCTCGATCGCCCTCATCCAAGTTTTTGAACAAGGCGACTGCTTCTGATAGGTCTTCGTCAGTAACTGATCGAGGTGGGATGAAACCCGCTTTTTGGAAGACGTATTCAATAGGCAAGTGGAATGTATCAGCTATGGCCTTGCAGGTAGTCTTCGTGGGCGGCAATCGCTCACGTGCGCGTCTACTGATACTGGCGTTGGATACCTTGGCCAATTTCTCCACTCGATACCAATTGAGGCCTTGATTATTGAGCTCTTTTTCTGCCCATTCCCAGAATGCATCTATTTTGTTCATAGACAGTTGTCTCTGCTTTGGTGACAACTATATCATATTGTTAAGAGATTTTTGACCGAGATACCTTGACTTTTGTCTCGTAATATGGTAATATTAGATTACTTTCACGATTAGTGAGATAGAATGCTGCGGTGGGGGGTAATCATGACAGGGATGAAGACGATTTCGCTCAAAGTATCAGCAGAATTGGATCGCCAGTTGAGGATTGTCGCGGCGATGCAGGATCAAAACCGTTCCGAATTCATTCGAGAGACATTGGAAAATCGCCTGGCCGAGTTGCAGGAACATCAATCCGACGGGGAAGAGGAGGCCATCGAGATCTGATCGACATTCCCTGTTGGGCTGTATCCTCCCCATCTCCAGGTTCTCCTTATCTGTTTCCCCCCTTCCCTCCCCACAGCCCAACAGAGAGCGCCGATAACAATCGAATACTTCTTGGGGGTTACGACGTGGGCCGCCTGTGGCGCTCCAGGCGGCCCAATCGGATGGGCAGGAGTAAGGTCTCTCAGAGACGGTGAAAATCGGCAAATGGGGTGTTGGCACCTGGGGCTGCTGCCGATTGCTGAAGGTCCCCAGAGGTGAGAATCCTCTTACTCCTGCCCAGACGAAAATAAGACCAGGCCTGCGACGAGGGCTAATCGTAACAACAGGACTCTAGTCTCATCATCTTAATTCTACCACAGATTTGCGAGGGAGGGGGTTTTTCGATGAACGAGATAGTCAGTTTGTTGGTGGTCTTTCTGGGGCTATGGGGCGGACACTGGACGCCCTGGTGGGTGGTCCCTGCGCTCGTTGACAAAGAGAACGATGAGAAGTTGTTGTTGCGCCCGCTGGCGTATGGGTATGGCTGCACGTGGATCTTTGTGGGATTCGTCCTGTGGGCGGCGATGCTGGCCAGCGATGGGGCAGAGATGATCAGCGTGTGGAGCGCAGTACGGTTTCTGGCGCTCGATATTCTGGTCGCCGGGCTGGGCACGATGCTGCCTCGGGGGATCCGGCTGCTGAAACGGTATCAGGCGCTGGAGGGCGACAACAAAGACTATGAGCAGACCATCCAAGGAAGGTGAGCAGCGGCTGCAGGGGCTGGAGGGGGTATCGGCCCTTCAGGATCAGATTCAGACTAGCGTTGGCATAATCACTGTCCGTCTGCGACAGATCCAGCGGCGGGCTCCAGAGGTATCGGAGTGGATCAGGCTGGCGGACGAGGAGCTGGCGCGGCTCGCGGATAGTTGCGATGATGCACAGGAGTTGCTCGCGGCGGTGCTGGCTGCCGATCAGGATGTGAGATCACGAGGAGGCTAGTGATGCTCAAGGAATTGATTGCAACGTTGTGGGATACGGTTCTCTGTGGTGACTTGCGCGGTCACCTGCAGGCGTGGTGGTCCGTGATCTCCGGTCGGGTGACACCGGAGAGTTCTGCAGCAGAAGTCTAATGGGCACAGTTTACCTGATTCACTTTGAACGGCCCATCGGTGACTTGCATAATCCGCGTGGCCAGGCTCAGCACTACCTGGGTTACACCGAGGATCTGGAGGCCAGGCTGGAGGCCCACGCCAGTGGCAACGGTTCACGGCTGATGGAGGTGATCACGGAGGCGGGGATCAGTTGGACGGTGGCCAAGACCTGGGAGGGTGATCGTAGCCTGGAGCGTCGCCTGAAGAACCAGCACAACAGTCCTAGACTGTGCCCGATTTGCAGGGAGGTACGTTAAGATGCGTTGTCCATCATGTGGCCAGGAAAACGGTGGCAAGTTCGGCGATCTATGTCCGCAGTGCGAGAAGCGGCAAGCGAGCAGGCACGCGCCTGCTAAGCCTGAGTCTGCTCCGTTAGATGATGGTAAGACACCGCTCGTCCGCACACCGCCCGCTACCAGGCGGGGACACAGGTCGACTGCGTGAGGTCCTGCGGTTCTTTGACGAGATAGGTTGGAAGGTGTAGCGGATGAGGCGCGCACCACTGATAGATAGTCAGCAGCAAGATAGAACCGGATGTTCCGAAAAACCGGGGCGGCATGGCGCGCGGTCGGGCGCTCCCTCCCCGCACAACCGGAACCGTGTAAGATGTCGGCCAGTTTACCATAACATATATAGTCTGAAGTTGTTATTGTCAAGCTGACGCTGTTATTGTCAAGTTACCCCCCCCCTTCAAAACTCTGAACTTTGAGGGGGCGACGGTCTCGGGCTCAGGAAATCGCACCAATCCCCTCCCCGAACCCGAAGGGGGACAAAAAGACGAGGGCACACACACGTGGACATTGACGCGATCAAGCAAGTGAATCCTGTCGAGGATGTGATCAGCGAGACGTATAGTTTGCGGGGGCGGGGGCGGTATCTGCGAGCGGAGGCTCATGATTCACTGGTGGTGGACCTTTACAACCAGGCGTATTTCTGGAACAGCCAGGGCGAACAGGGCGACGTCATCACCTGGGTCCAGAAACGGCGCAACCTTGATTTTAAGGGCGCAGTCATCGCCCTGGCCCAGCGGGGCGGACTCCCCGAGCCGCAATGGGGAAACGAGGATGCGCAGGCGGTGGCGGCCCGGCGCGGACGGTACGACGCGCTGACCGTCGCAGCGCGGCATTTCGTGCGTTGCCTGCGGGATAACGACGCGGCTCAGGATTATTGCCGCTCGCGAGGATGGTCCGATGAGACGATCCAGAAGGCGAGCCTCGGGTTCGTCGACGGCGATCGGACGGGCCTCCAGGGCGCATTCTCGATGCACGAGATCGACGCCGGCCATCCGGCGGCCCAGGCGGTGCTGGGGATCTCAGGCGGGATGCTCGTTTATCCCCACGTCGAGCACGGGCGCGTGGTCTACCTGGCTGCCCGATCAATCGAGGGCAAGCGACACTACAATCCCCCGGTGGAGCTCGTCGGTGAACGGCGGCTCTACTTCAACTGGGAGTACAACGGCCAGGCCGACCAGGTCGTTGTCGTCGAGGGACAGGCCGACGCGGTGACGCTGGCGCAGTGGGAGATACCAGCAATCGCGTTGGCAGGAGTGGCGGTCAATCAGACCGTGCTGAAGGTGCTGGCCAGACATAAGCGGGTCTACGTCGCGCTGGACCCAGACGAGGCGGGAACGATCGCGGCGCGCAAGATGGCCGAGGCGTTGGGACCGCTGGCCCGGATCGTGAGCTGGCCAGACAAGGATGCGAATGCGTGGTTGCAGGCCGGGGCGACGGCGGATGAATGTCAGACCCTGCTCGCTACTGCCCCCATGTGGGTGGAGGTGCTGGCGCGCGAGGCTGGCCAGGCCGGCCAGGCCGACAACGGACAGCGACCTGATGCACTGCGGCGTGTCTTCCGCACCGTAGCCAGGCTGGACGAATTCGACCGGGCCACGTACCGGAAGGAGCTGGCGGACCTGATGGGCCTGGGGCTGCGCGAGTTCGATGGGATGCTCAAGGCGACGCAGCCAGAGGAGGATTCTGCTGCAGAAGAGCCGCTAATCACGATCACGATCGTCGGCGGGCAGATTCAGATGAAGGATGGCGACGACTACTATCTGCTGGAGACGTTGTACCGCCCGCCAGAGGGCAGCGCGGGGGCGGCGGCGGTGAGTGGTGGCAAGACCTTATTCGCTATGCGAAGTCCAGACGGACAGATCGGGACGGCGATTCACCTTGACCTGGACGGCATACGGTACGTGCCACCGCCTCCAGAGTCGCAAATGCTGACGAAGCGGGTGATCTCATTCGCTCAGAATATCGGACCGCTGCTCACGACCGGCGACCTGGTCGAGGAGGTCCGGCAGATCGTCCACAAGTACGTGGACGTGGATCCCTTCTTCGAGAAACTCAGCGCATATTACGTGCTCTTCACGTGGATGTACGATTGCTTCAACACGATCGCGTATCTGCGATTTCGCGGGGACTATGGCACCGGCAAGAGCCGGGCGCGCAAGGTGATCGGCGGGCTGTGCTTCCGCCCGATGCGGGCCAGCGGCGCGGCGACGGTGAGCCCGATTTTTCGGATGATCGACGCGTGGCGGGGGACCCTCCTGGTCGAGGAGGCCGATTACGGTGCCAGCGACTATGCCCAAGAAATCATAAAAATTTACAATCAGGGCTACGATCGGGAGCAGGGCGTGGTCCTACGGTCGGGGGACAAGAACACGGGGTTTGAAACCGAAGCGTTTGTATGCTTCGGTCCAAAGATCCTCGCGATGCGCGGGGAATTCAAAGACCCAGCGCTTACCTCGCGGTTCCTGACAAAGGAGATGGGGGGACCGACGACCCGGACCGACATTCCCATCGAGATGCCGCGCGAGTTCGAGCTGGAGGAGGCTCCCCGGCTGCGCGGGATGCTGCTGCGCTACCGGCTGGAGCACTGGCGACCGTACATCGAACTGAATTATGAGGCGCTCGATATGAGCATCGAGCCCCGGCTGAACCAGATCGTGCTGGCGCTGTACAGCCTGGTGGACGATCCCGAGCTGCTGGCAGAGTTGCAGGAATTCGTCCGCGAGTACAACAAGCGGTTGATCGAGGAGCGCGGGCTGACGCTGGTGTCGAAGGTGCTCGAGGGGCTGGTGGTGCAGTATCACTTGAATCAGACTGCGGCGGAGGCGGAGCGCGATCTCTCAACGTTGCGGATCACGGAGCGGGTGAACCAGCTCATCGACTTTGAGAATCACGGGTACGATGACTACCTGGCCAAACACCTGGCGACGGACAACAAGGTGACGGACCGCAAGGTCGGGTCGATGCTGCGGAAGCAACTGCAGTTCCAGAGCGAGCGCAGCGGGCGGTTCAACGGCCGCCACGTCGTCGTCTGGGAAGAGGAGCGGGCGCAGGCGCTGCGGAAGCGGTACGGGCTCGACGATGATCGGCTGGTGAATTTGCTGGAGATCGTGAACAAGCTGGATGCGATGGAAGCGGAGCAAAAACAGAGACAGGAGGCGCTGGGGCTATGAGTTCCATGAACGTTATGAACGTCATGAACGTTGTACAGGGTCACCAGGGGGGGAAATTAAACTTTTACCCCCGTGTGTCCCCGGGGAACGTTCATGACGTTCATAACGTTCATGACGCCGTTTTGGGGGTGTTTTTGGGGGTTTCGGTGCAATTTCGGCCTAATTTGTGTGGGGCGCATGTGCAGGGCAACGGTGGATACACAGGATGATTGTACTTTCTCATGAACGTATGAACGTCATGAACGTATATGTTAGACACGGGGTGTCGGCGCGACTTGGCTCTCATGAACGTATGAACGTCATGAACGTAGGGGGGTTTGGCAAGATCCCCATCTATTAAATTACATTCAGACAGGAGGCGAGCGATGAAAATCACAGAGGTTGAGATCGGGTATCAGGAGACGGTGTCCCTACCGGGATACAACAACGTGCGGCCGTCGGTGCGGCTGACCGCGTCGGTGGGCTGGGATCAGGCTGGCCAGTACGAGTACGATGAGGATCCGGATCTGGTGGTGGCGGATCTCCAGAGTATGGCGCGGCAGATCGTGCACGATGAGGTCGACCGGGCGCTGATCGCGATCGGGAAGGCGCCGCGGTATTGGGAGGGGCCGACGTTCCAGGTGATGGAGGAGGCGCGAATGGAGGTGGTCGCGGTCTTTCCAGATGACCAGGACTGGAACAATCTGCCTGGGAATTGGAACCATCCGTATCTGGGCGAGATAACGGATGTGCGCGGGCTGGTGCTGGAGCAGGCCCGGGCGCTGGCGCAGCATCGCGTCACGCTTAGGCGGGGAAGGGTGTACGTTGATTGCTCGGACGGGGATCTGACGCGGTTGCCTGAGATGCCAGCGGAGGAAGAGCCGGATCCAGACGAACTGGATGAGTACGACGACGAGGAGGAGCATCCGTTCTAATGTGGTGGGGGTGGGTGCCCGTTGAGCCTGAGCCCTGAGCCTTGAGCCTGGGCACTCACCTCCACTTCTGCAGCAGGCGTTCGGGAGGCGAACGATGGCATACGATTGGGAGTGGCAAGGTTTAGAACAGCGCGTGCAGGAGATCCAGGCGCAGATCTTTCTCCTGAGACAGGAGCGGGAGGCGATCCTGCGGCTGGACCCTGACTATGCCGCGTATCTCGATGAGTTCGCAGGCCGGGGTGAGGGGGAGGCGTTGTCGATCCGACAGTTCCACCAGTATTCGGACGAGATGGACCGGATCAACGCCGAGTTCGCGGGTAACGACGTGGATTTCGAGGCGCTGTGGCTCGTACATCGGGAGCGGCTCACAGTGTTGGAGAGGTTGTTGCTGGCGTAGCAGCCAGCGGGAGACGAGGGCTATGTACACGTTGGCAATAGTCAACCAAAAGGGCGGGGTTGGCAAGACGACGACGGCGGTCACCATCAGTCACGGGCTGGCGTTGGCCGGGGCTGAGGTGCTGTTAGTCGACTTGGATGCCCAGGGCAACGTCGGCGATGCCCTGGGGCTTCAGAAGGAGGGCGGGCTCTACCGGCTGTTATTCAAAAACGGCGGCACGACGTCGATCCAGGCGAGCGGTCGCGAGCGGCTGGACGTGATCCTCGGCGATCACTCGACGGTGGAGGCGAAGAGCCGCCTGGCGGGTCAGGATTTCCGGGAGTATGCGCTGCGTGACGCGCTGGACCAGTTCGGCAAGACGCACGATGTGTGCCTGCTCGACGTCGCGCCGGGCGTGGACATCCTCCAGATCGCGGCGCTGGTGGCGTGCGATGCCTTCCTCATACCGGTTGAGCTGTCGTACCTCGCGGTCGTCGGCGCGAGCGATGCATTGAGCAGCGCGACCACGCTGATGAATCGCTCGCGCGGATCGTGTGGTCATTTCATCGGCGTGCTGCCGACGATGTGGGAGAGGACGACGAACGAATCGCACGAGCAGCTCCAGACGCTGGTCGAGTTGTTCGGTGAACAGGGATGGCCGCCCATCCCCCTGGACGTCAAAGCGCGGGAGGCGCCCGCCCACGGTCAGACGCTGTGGGAGTACGCGCCGACCTGCCGGGCGATTCGCGGGGTCGAGATAGGCGGTGTGCGGCGGGGCGGGTATCAGGCGGTGCTGCGGCGGCTGGCGTTGGAGATCCAGAATGGACGAGATGATTGACTCTGGGATTGTGCTCACGGCGTTCTGCGCGCTGATCGGGCTGGCGGTGGGCAGGAGTGACCTGGCGCTGGAGCTTGGACTGACGGCGCTGCTGTTGGTAGCGGCGCGGGTGGTGCGGGATTGGTGGCGCGGATGTCGGCGCCGGTGAGGGGGAGACTATGAAGATTGCAACGCTGTTCAGCGGTGGAGAGGGCGTTAGTGTTGGAGCCCGCGCGGCTGGATTGGAGCACTGCTGGGGCATCGAGTACGACGATGCTATTGCGCAGGTGGCGCGCGACAATGGTTTCGACGTCCTGACAGCAGACGTTGAAGACGTCAATCCTGATGATCTGGAGCGCCCTGACGTGTTACACGCGAGCCCACCGTGCCCGAATTTCTCATCTGCTAAAGTGGGGGCGAGGGAATCGGATCACGATGTCGAGTTAGCCAATCACATAACACGATTCTTGCATCTGAAGCCTACTGTGTTTACATTGGAGAATGTGAGTCTATATCGAAAGAGCACAGCCTGGGGGATCATCAGGGAAGCGCTTTACAAGTTGGGTTATTGGTTGGACGTGGCTCTCGTGAATATGGCGGATTTTGGCGTTCCGCAGACCAGGCGGAGAATGGTCGTGCGGGCGGTTCTGGGCCAGATGGTGCCGTATCTACCACAGCCAGAGGCATGGCGGGGATGGTACGATGCTATAGTCGATCTGGTGTCTACGCTGCCAGATTCTCATCTGGCGCGATGGCAACTGGAACGGTTGCCAGATGATATAGTTGAAACAGTACTATTTTCACAAGGCATTTCCAGGGATCACCAGGGCGGGGAGTATCCGATAACGGTGAGACGAGCGGATGAGCCTGGGTTCACAGTGACTGCGAACAGCAATATGAATGGTATGCGGGCACTCCTGGTAGGAGGGCAATATAACGCGCCGTCCAGTTGCGAGAATAGATCGCCACAGGTTGCGATGGACAGCGAGCCGAGTTTCACAGTGACTGCATCGTACAAGGGCGATTGGCGGGCGTTCATCGTGGATGGGGCCAATGCTGGACGAGATTTGACAGTGCGATGGGATGATGAACCTATCTGGACTCTGGATGCATCCAGGCCCTCGAGACGTCCGAAAATTGCTGTAATGCGATCCGGTCGGATCGTGCGGATGAACGTGCGGGCATTGGCGCGGTTCCAGACGTTTCCAGATAGCTACCGTTTGCCTGATTCGCTGTCCTTGGCAGGGCGGATTATCGGAAATGCAGTTCCGCCAGTGTTCTATGAGAAGATGATCAGGCAACTGGTCGAGGTGCTATAAGGAGGCGGCTATGGCGAGGCAGAAGGTGAGACTGGATCCGGCTGTGGATGCTGTGCTGGGGGAAGGCCGCCAGCGGCGGGAGCGACGGCGGATGACGCCAGGCCAGCGGAAGAAGGCGGAGCAGGATGCAAAGCGCAAGCGGGTCACGTTTGAGCTCAAGCCAGAGGTGGTGGAGATGGTCAGGCTCATCGCCGAGTTCGAGGAGTGCTCGCCGGCGGGGGTTGTGGATCTCTTCGTGGCGGAGGCTGCGCAGCAATACGTCCAGGGCGAGATCATCCTCGATGGAAGGCGTCGCCCGAGCCGATCACCGCGCTGGGGATGGGTGATCGTGCTGGACGGGCTGGATGACCTGGTGGCCTCGCTGCGGCAGTTCCTGAATCGTGGACAAAAGTGAAAACTGGGCTGTTTTCGGGCGTTATACGGTGGGGTTATACGGTGGGGTTGGGTTTTTCAACGGTGGGGTTATACGGTGGGGTTATACGGTGGGGTTATACGGTGGGGTTAGCGCCCCAGGAGGCGTTCTAAGGGTCGTTTTTGGGGGTTGACGTACTAGGTACGGCAGGCGGGTTTTGGGGGCTGGGAGGCAGCCCAGGAGCACGAGATGAGGATGACGGGAAGTCCAGGGGCGGGAAAACCGGTGAGCGAGATCGATTTCAAGGCGGGGCTGATCCAGGCGGCGCTGATGGTGCGCAACGTGGAGGCGATCGTCTCGCCGGTGTTCGACGGTCCGCAGGTCGAGGTGTTTGGGGTCTCGCTGGCGCTGGGGGTCAAGCCGGAGATGGTGGAGAACGCGGCGGGGGCGCTGGCGCTGGCGGCCGGGGCGAAGGCGTGCCGGGTGGCCCGGGCGGACGGGCGGCTGCTGGTGGAGGTCCCCAAGCCGCCAGGGCAGCGAAAGACGCTGAGCGCGCGGCGGTTGGTGCGGATCCGGCCGCCGAGCCCGTGGCACGTGCCGGTGGGGCTGGGGATGACGGGCAAGATCGTGTGGTTCAATCTGGCGGATGAGCGGATGTGCCACACGGTACTGGGCGGGACGACGCGCAGCGGCAAGACGAATCTCCTCCACTGGATCCTCTTCCGCCTGCTGTCACAGAATCCGGGGCGCGCCTTACAACTGCTGTTACTGGACCCCAAGGGCTCAGAGCTGCAACCCTTCGCCAGCGTGCGCCACCTGCTCCATCCCCCGCAGCATATCACTGAGGAGATCATCAAGGTTTTAATGTGGGTGGATGGTACGATGAAGGAGCGGGCGGTCGAGGGGGTGAAGGAGCCCCGCATCCTGGTGGTGATCGACGAGGTGCGGAACCTGATCCGGGCGGATAAGAAGGTGGTGGGACTGCTGAGCTCGATCGCGGAGATGGGGGCGGGCGAGGGGGTCCACCTGGTGGTGACGACGCAGCAGCCTGGCGCGAAGGCGCTGGGCGAGGCGCTGGCCAACTTCCCGTGCCGGTTCCTGGGCCGGGTGTCATCGCGGACGCTGGAATATGGCGCGGCGGGGCGGGGGCGATCGCAGGCGGCGGACTTGCTCGGGCGGGGGGATTTCCTGCGCATCACGCAGGATGGGATCACGCGGCTGCAGGTGCCGAAGATGGACGGGGCGATGCTGGCCCAGCTCCCGCAGGCGCGGCAGGTGCGGCGATTGGAGTTGGGGACGTTCGTGGAGTGCGAGCCCGAGATCGACGCGAGGGGCGGGTGGCAGCGGAAGGAGCTGGATATGGACGCGGTGCAGGAGGCGGTCGAGGAGGGGATGACGACGAGCCAGCTCGGGCGGGAATTCGGGATCAACTTTTATCGGGCACAGCGGCTGAGAGAGCAGTTTGGAGGCGACAATGGAAGGTAAGAAGGTCGTGGGAGTGCTGATCGTTTGGGGCGTTCTCATCAGTGTGATCGCGGTCGTGATCCTGCTGGTGCGGCTGGACCAGGGTATGGTGTTCACGGTCGTGCTGATCCTGGTGATCGGGCTGGTGCTGGCGCTGATCATCGGCGCGAGTGCGTTGCCGATCCGGGCAAGCAAGAAACGGGAGGGTCCGCACGAGCGGGAGATCATCCGGGAGAAACATACGATCGATGGGCGAGTGACGGAAGCGCCCAAGATCTACCAGGTCGGGCAGCAGCCGCAGGGGTTCGCGGGGATGTTCCCGACGTTGTTACGGGCGGCGTACCTGGCAGGGGAGCGGCAGGTGATGGGCGGGCAGCAGCCGCAGATGCTGGAGGCGGAGGTCGAGGACGTGACTGGCGGGGAGTGGGAGGAGTGGTCGGGGCCGATCGTCGGCGCGGAGGATGATACGCAATCATAGCTGTTATTGTTGGGGCGTAGAGGGGGGGGAGGGATTTGCGTAGCGGTGGGCAGGAGGTTACTATACGAAGTTTGGCAGGGTGTGGCAAATCGGCAAGTTGGCAAATCAGCAAATCATAGGAGGCGTGAGGTGAACGTGTTCAAGGCATTGACAAGGATCGGCAAGGGTAAGGTGGATCGGACGCCGGGGACGGCGATCAGGGTGTACGACGTGCCGCAGCGGGATGATCAGTCTGGGGCGGCGGCGGTGAAGGGGACGGAGGTCGCTATCTGGAGGCCTCCGGTTATGCTCGATATGCAGGGGCGCTCGATCCCCGGTGTGAGCAAGGCGCTCATCGCGCGGTACTTGGTGAGCGCGACGTCGGCGCTGGCGGAGGCGGACCTGGGTCCCGTCTCGGTGGAATGGAAGGCGCAGGTTGGGCGGTTCGTCGAGACGGAGTTCACGGTGCACGCGTGGGGCCAGTTGGTGACGTTGATCCATCCGATCGCGCCCGTGTCCCAGGAGTTGGCGAACACCTGGGAGATGTACAAGGGCGCGATGGCCAGGAAGGTCAGGGAACTCCACAAGGGGCATCAGAAGTTCGGCGATGCGAACCGGATACTGGATCTGGTGGAACAGAAGCTGGAGAATCTCAGAGATGAGGACGTGCCGCAGTTTAGTGATGCCGAGTTCTTGTTCCTAGACGCGGCATTCCATCAGGCAAAGGTTTTGTCTGCGTTGATTCCCGTCTCGGATGTGGAGGCGGAGGAGGTGGTGGGGGAGAGTATGACAGTCGGGTAGTCGGAAAGTGGGTATAGAACCGGGGGAGGGTCGGGGACGGCCCTCCCCAGTTTAGAGCAGGATTGGGAGGATGAACGGATGGATGAACGATTCCAGGAAGGTGAGCGGGTGCGGATCTGGGACCAGCACAGCACGCTGCACGGGCGGGTGGGGACGGTGGTGCAGGCGGATGAGCAGCGGTATCAGTATGTGGTGGTGCTGGTGGATGGGGCGGAGTTGCCGCAGTGGTGGCCGTGTGAGAAATTGCGGCGGGTGGATGAGGATCTGGCGCTGGTGATGCGGTATACCGGCTGGTCGCGGGAGATCGCGGAGGCAGCTATCCGACAGTGGAAGGAGCAGGATCCTGATTGGAGCGCGGAGTACATAGCGGAGTATTTGTGATGAGGAAGGCAAAAGACGGCGCAATATTTGTCGCGGTGAATAGATGGGTATTTAACGATGAGTTCATCGCGCATTGTGTAGATCAGTTCCAGAAACGATTCGGTGTTGAGCCAGAGGTGGATGGGAATGGACGTGGCGATTGACGCGCCTCGGCGACCGGCGGTCCGATACTATGGGGGGAAGTGGCGGATTGCGCTGTGGATCATCAGCCACCTGCCCAGGGACCACGAGTGTTACGTGGAGCCGTTCGGCGGGGCGATGAGTGTGTTGTTGCGCAAGTCGCGGTCGCCATTGGAGGTCTATAACGATCTCAATGGCGGTGTGGTGAATTTCTTCCAGGTGCTGCGGGAGCAGCCGGACGAGCTGATCAGGGCGATCACGCTCACGCCCTGGTCCCGGGCCGAGTACGAGCTGGCCCAGGAGCAGTCCGACGACCCGGTCGAGGAGGCCAGGCGGTTCTACGTCAGCGCCTGGCAGGGGTTCGGAGGCGGACGGGCAAGGTGGCGGCAGGGGTGGAGATACCAGGTGCGCAGCGGTACGCTCTGGAAACCCAGCTCAATGAGTTTCCGCAACACGGACCACCTGTGGACGATCGTCGACCGGCTACGGGGGGTGCAGATCGAGTGTAGGGACGCGCTCCAAGTGATCAGGCAATGCGACGCACCGACAACACTGTTCTACCTGGATCCTCCCTACGTGTGGGGGACCAGGTCAAAGTGGCGCGACATCTACGCCGTGGAGATGTCCGACGAGGACCACGAGGAGCTGGCGGATCTGGTGATGGGTCTGGAGGGGATGGTGCTGATCTCGGGGTATCCGTCAGGGTTGTATACGTGGTGGTATGAGCGGCGCGGCTGGCGGCGGGTGGAAACGCAGGCGCGGACGAACGGCGGCGGGGCGATCTCCAGTGTGTCGCGGACTGAGGCGCTGTGGATTTCGCCGAGCGCGCAGCGGGCGCTGGAGCGGGAGAGGATGCCGTTGTTCCACTGGAACGGGCGTTCTATTGACGGCGGGGGGGTGAGTGTGGTATAATGGGCATGAGCAAGGCAGCTCAGTCAGCGGGCTTTTTGGTTCTGCCCGTGCCCCACAACCGTATAGGTTGCGGCCAGAGATCCGCAACGGCACAAGTGTCCGCTGTGAGTTGCCTTGCTCCCGGGCAGGCGAGCCGTTGCGGATCTCTGGCGTTATGGTACAGATAAAGGAGCAAGGCAAATGCAGATTCTACAGATTCACCCGGCCTACGCGGATGTCCAACTGACGGCGGATGAGTGCGTGGTGCTGGCGCAGGTGTGCGAGGTGGCGCTGGAGGATCATTTCCAGGGCCGGGATGAGGCGGAGAGGAAGCGGTACGTGGAGACGGCGGGGGGGTTGTTCAGGGCGGTGGCAGTGGCGGGGCTGGCGCGGCATTGTATGCGGCCTGCGGAGCAGGTGGAGTTGGATGGGGCGCTGGCGGAGGCGGGGTTGTAACGCGGATTACAGGACGGGAACGGATCGGAGGGCACCGGCTTGTGGGGCGGCCGGTGCCCATCAGAATGGAGAATGGAGGATGGAGAATGGAGACGGGTGATACGGTCTACATCAACAGTCCAAAGGCAGAGTTTCACGGGGAGCGGGGGGAGATCGTGGATGTGGATGACGCGCGGGCGTATCCCTACCAGGTCAGGATCCGCAGGCGGGGGCTGGTGTTGTGGTTTCCGGAGGGGGAGTTGAGCGAGAGGAAGCTGGAGGAAGGGTTAGAAATTTCTTAAAACCGGGTCGAATTGCCCGCTCCATCTTGACTGTCGCCGGTTGGGGGTATTGACAGCAAGGGACATTTCTGCTATACTGTGTTCAGAACATTAGTTCTGACGAGGGCTGACCGTGGTAGTTCGCGATGGAGTGCAAGAATATGAGGTCAATGGGCGGGCAGCGGCGATGGTGCGATATATCGCCAAGCGAGCGACATCGATCAATCGAGTGGGACCGGTGAAGGTTGAGTTGAACGCTGCGGGGCGGAAGGTGAAGGGCCGAGTGGTAGCGTTCGACGATGGTGAAGAGATCATCCAATAGTACAGTTTAAGTGAATAGCCCTACGGGGCGCACGGCGTTAGCGATACAAAGCGCGCCATCTCTCATTGGGAGAGGTGGCGCGCTTTTGGTTTTTATATCACATTCGGGAGGTGTGAGATGTCGGACAAGTTGAAGGCACAGGTCGTCTTTCTGAGTTTGCTCGTCGTCGCAGTCACCGTCGGTGTTCTGGTCCCCTTCGCCCTGGCGCAGGCGCCGGGCCCGGCTACCACGTTCGAGTCGCCCATTCCCCCGCCCGAGGAATGGCCTCCGGTCCCCGACGTTGATGTCGGCGGGCTGACCGATTACGTCGGAGCGATCGGGCTGGGCGCGGTGATCACCGTCGTCATCGAGATCCTGAAGCGGCTGAAGGTGGTCCCGGACGGACAAGCGGGCCGCTGGGCGACGATCGCGAACGTGGTCGCGTTTGCTGTGCTGGTGTTCTGCGGTGTCTTTGGCGTGGACTATAGCGGCGATCAGGCGAAGGCGATTTTCGATCTACTCCACAGGATCGGCCAGGCGATACTCACTATCATCAGTTCGCCGATCCTCTTCAAGGTCCTGCGTGAGGCGAACGTGCTGCCAGAGATGATCAGCCGTAAGCAGTGACCGACCTGGGCACAGTCAGCGGCTTGCTGGGCGTCCTGGTCGCCATCGGCAGTCTATACGTTGCGTGGCATACCTCGCGGGCGTCCGCCAGGAAGGATGAGGTGGACGCCCTGCGGGGCATTATCGCGGAGTTGCGGGTACAGGTGGACGCCCTGGAGGCGGAGGTGAAGGCGTGGCAGCGGCGGTTCGTGCGGGTGTGCAGGCGGGCAGGGCTAGAGCCCGAGGAGCAGATCACGGGGCCATTGGGGGAGTTGGGGGAGTTGGGCGATGGGTGATTGGGCGATCGAGAAGGTGGTCGAGGTGGCGGGGCGGCTGGCGGCGCAGTTGGCAGCGCAGAGCGAGGAGCTGGTCAGGCTGGCCGAGCAGTTGCGTGATGATACCGAGTTAGCCGAGTTCCGGTTGCCTATGAAGAACCTGGATCAGCCCTGGTACGAGGCGGCGCATTGGTATGGTGCGTACAACTCCCACCCGAGGTACTGTGAGGACTGGAATCTGGAGAGCGGCGGGAATACCGATCTCGGGGAGCCGCTGGTGGCTCCGATGACCGGCATCGTGATCAACGCGGCTGATTACGGCGGATCCTGGGGCAAGATCCTGCGCATTCTGCGCTGGGCCAGTACGGGTGAGTTGGTCGTGTGGATGGGCGCACACCTCGACCGGATGGATGTCAAGGCGGGCGACCTGGTCCAGATCGGCGATCCGACCGGCACGATCGGGACTGGCAATGGCCGGTATGCGGCGCACCTGCACGAGCAGATCAGCGTGGGCGAGGTCGCGGCACCGACGACGTTCGGCGCTGATCGCCGCTTCGATTTCAGGCAGCCCGACGAATTCTACATCGAGCACGGTGTTGACGAGGAAGTAGTCAGGCACGCGGTTGAGCGCGATGCCAAATAGTCAGGTTTTCGTGAGATTCCGTTGAGGTGTAGTCGAGTTCTTGTCAGGTTGATCGTGGCCCGGGCGCTGGGCCGGATGTGTCAGAGAGGCGACCCCGCCCTGCTTCGAAGACAGCCTCCCTCCGGCTCAGCGCCGAGGTCGCGATGAACGACGTCATTCAATCTCTACCAGGTATGGAGGGTCTCCCCGACCCTCTCAGCGAGGCACAGTTGCGGGCGGATGAGGCGCGCGCGGTGTTTGAGGCCAGGTGGGGTAACAGCCCGTGGATGGATGATTATTTTCGCCTGCTCGCCGAGGGCTGGAGCTGGCGGCAGGCGGCTTACATCGTGTGGGCCTGCCAGCCAAAGGAGGGGCGGGATCCGGCGACGCAGCAGGAGTTTGCGGTCTCGGTTGGCCTGACGAGCGATCGCACGATCCGGGCGTGGCGCGACAAGAACGCGGCGATTGACGAACGGGTCCACGAGCTGACCGCCTCGGCGCTGATGAAGGCGCGGGCGGAGGTGTTCGCGGCGCTGATCGCGGCGGCGACGAATCCGAGCCCTCGCGCGTGCACGGACCGGAAGCTGTTCCTGGAGATCACGGGCGACTACAAGCGTGAGGAGACGCTCCGGATCGGGTTGCCTGACGACCTGGCGGAGGCGAGCGTCGACGAGCTGCGGGCGCTGGCGAACGCGCCGGGAGAGCCCGGTGAGTAAGCGGGAGATCGCGCAGGCGGAGCTGGCGCGGCGGGAACTGGCGCGGCGGAGCCTGCTCGATTTCACGACGTACACGTTCCCCCAGTACCAGGTCGCCCTCCACAATATCCTCCTGGCCCAGTACCTGGAGTCGGTGGAGCTGTACGTGGCCAGCGGCGGCGCGGAGGGGATCGGGCGGCTGATGGTGTTTATGCCCCCGCGACACGGCAAGAGCGAGTTGGTCAGTGTGCGTTTCCCGACGTGGTTTTTGGGCCGCAATCCCGACAAGCGGGTGATCCTGGCCAGCGTGACGGCGAGCCTGGCGACGGGGTTCAGCCGCCAGGGGCGGAACATCATTCAGGATACGCCGTACCAGGCGGTGTTTGGCGCACGCAGCGGGCAGGAGCGGCCGGTGATGCTGAGCGACGATAGCCGGTCGGCGGAGGCCTGGGACCTGGCCGGACACCGGGGCGGGCTGGTGGCGGCGGGCGTGGGAGGCTCGATCATCGGCCGGGGGGCTCACCTGGGGATCATCGACGACCCGTTCAAGGACCGGGCGGACGCGGAGAGCCAGATCGTGCGGGAGCGGACGGACGACTGGTACAAATCGACGTTTTACACGCGGCTGGAGGATAGCGCCGCGGTGGTGCTGATGCACCAGAGGTGGCACGCGGACGATCAGGCGGGTCGGCTGCTGCGGCGGATGGTCAGTGAGGACGGGGCGGACCAGTGGGTGGTGCTCAATCTCCCGGCGATCGCCGAGGAGTGGGCCGGGCACGTGGAGGCGGAGGAGGTGCTCAAGGCCTGCAGGGAAGGCTGGTGGAAGTCGGTGGACGCGCTGCGACGGCAGCCAGGCGATGCGCTGTGGCCGGAGAAATACCCGGTCGCGGCGTTGGAGGCGATCGCGGCGAACATTGGCCGGTATGAATTCGATGCGCTGTACCAGCAGCGGCCCTGGCGGCGCGAGGGGACGCTGATCAAGGCGGCCAAGATCCGGATCATTGACGGGGACCAGGTGCCGGGGGAAATCCGTTGGGTGCGGTATTGGGACCTGGCGGTGGGGCGCTCCAGCAGGGCGCATTACGTCAGCGGGGCCAAGTGCGGGATGGATGCGCAGCGGCGCTTTTACATCGGCGACATCGCGCGGATCCCGGCGCCGTGGTCGGCAGCCAGGCCGAAGATGGTGGACGTGATGCTGGCCGATCCGATGGAGGTGGTGCAGGGGATCGAGGTGGCGGGGCAGCAGGATGGATACTATCAGGAGTTCCGCGACGACGAGCGGTTGCACGAGCGGTCAATCAAGCCGGTCGGGGTGCGGGGGGACAAGGAAGCGCGGGCGCAACTGTGGGCGACGCGGATCGAGGACGACCGGGTGTTCATGGTGCGGGGACCGTGGAATGAGGATTTTATCGCCGAGGCGGTGGCGTTCCCGGCCGGGGCGAACGACGATATGGTGGATGGTGTGTCGGGAGGGTGGCAGATGTCGCCGGGCTATGTGACGATGGCGGACGTGGGAACGGCGCCGGATGTGAAGAGCGTATGGGATCCGTTCGGGGAAATGGAACACGGATCGCAGGACAGGACGGATCGGAGGGGCGGTGGCTCGCATAGACTACACTGAGACGGGGCAGAGCGGGCTGATTGCGTACAACGGGCTGGTGAGCGAGGCGTACACCGGCAAGTTGCAGTGGCCAGCAGCGTACGCGATCTACGACGAGATGCGGCGGCGGGATCCGACCATCCGCACGATGTGGGACGCGCTGATCTTGCTGGCCAGGACAGCGAGCTGGTACGCGGAGCCGGGCGGGGAGGAGGACGGGGATAAGGAAGCGACCGACCATCTCCAGAGTTGTATCGAGGATATGAGTCACCCGATCGAGGACTACGTGGAGGATGGGCTCACGTGCGTGCTGATGGGGTGGTCGTGGCTGGAGATCGTGTACAAGCGGCGGGATGATGGCAGCGTCGGCTGGCAGAAGTGGGCGATGCGGCGGCAATCATCGTTCGAGCGCTGGGAATTCGACAAGACGGGCGGGGTGCAGGGGATGGTCCAGCGGCCAGCGCCCGACTACAGAGAGATCTCGATCCCGATCGGCAAGAGCCTGCACTTCACATCGCAGCGGGACGGGGGAAACCCGGAGGGCCTCGCGATCTTGGAGTCGGCGTACGAGCCGTGGTATTTCATCAAGAACCTGCAAATCCTCCAGGGCATCGGCTGGCAGCGGACGTTCGTGGGGCTACCGGTGTTTGAGTTCACGGCCAAGCCGACCGATGATGACAAGGCCGAGGTGGAGCGGGTGGGCCAGGCGCTGACGGTGGATGCAAAGCAGTACGTCAGTGTACCAGAGTTGGTCAAGTTTCGATTGGAGAGCGCGCAGAACAGCGGGGCGGAATCGCTCCTCAATACGATCAAATACTACCGGTTGCTCATCCTCCAGATGCTCCTGGCCGATTTTATCAATCTGGGGGTGGGAAGCACCGGCTCCTGGGCGCTGGGGAGCGACAAGAGCCAGCTTTTCTTGATGGCGGTGGATGGGTTCCTGGACCGGATCGCGACGGTGATCAACCGGTTCGCGGTGCCCCGGCTGATGGAGTACAACGCGGCATACGCGGATGCGGCGCAGCCGAAGCTGGTGCATACGCCGGTGGAGAAACCGGCGCTGGGGCAGTTGGGGAGCTGGCTGCAGCAGGTCTCATCGCTGCTGCACTGGACGGAGGAGGATGAGAACTGGATCAGGAAGCGGACGGGGATGCCGACGCTGGCGGAGGGGGGCACGCGGATTTCAGGACAAAGCGGATCGGAGGGGGAGGGAGACGAGGAGCCAGAGGAGGGGTTGCCAGGTGAGGAGGGGCTGGCGGAGTTTGCGGCGCAGGAGTCGGCGCGGGCAGGGCTCGAGCAGAGCCTGCTCGGCGATGTGCGGCGGTTTCTCAATGCACAACTCCGGCGGATCCGTGAGGCGATCGCGCAGGGGCGCAGTGGTCTCGGGGAGGATGACGGATTCTGGGCGACGGAGGAGGAGAGTTTCCGGGCGACGTTCCTGAACCGATTGACGCAGATTGTGATGCAGTTGGTCGGGATCGCCGTGGACGATCTGACAGAGACGGTCGGGGGCGGGGCGGACTGGGCGACGGTGAATGCGGATGCGGCGGCCTGGGCGCGGGGGTACGTCGGGCAGCTCATCACGCGGGTGACGGAGACGACGCGCGGGGTGGTGCGGGAGGCGGTGGCCAGTTGGGTCGAGACGGGCGCGAAGCTCCCTGATCTGGTGAAGGTGCTGGAGCCGACGTTCGGGCGGAAGCGGGCGGAGCTGATCAGCGCGACGGAGGTGACGCGGGCCTTCGATGAGGCGAACGACCGGGTGCGACAAAAGATCGGGCTGCCGGCAGCGAAGATGAAGGCGCCCGCACATCCGGGATGCAGGTGCGCAACGCGGCCGATGCTGTTGCCGAACGGGGAGTGGGTGGTGGTGTGGTACACGGTGCGGGGGCCGAAGGTGTGCCGGCAGCCGTTGACGACGCCGTGGGGGCGGGTGAACGGGTGCAAGGATCTGGACGGGATGATTGTGTCGGAGAACTATGGCGGGCAGTATCTGCGGGACGTGAAGGCAGGGATATAACGCGGATTTACAGGATAACAGCGGATTAGGACGGATCGGATGATTACCGGGTTGGAAGAGTTTCAGGCGGAGTTGGAGCGGGTCAAGGCGGCGCTGGAGGCCGAGTTCCCCGGCGGGGCGATGGGGGAGCTGGAGACGGTGGCGACGCAGGCGCTGATGTTGCTGGCCACGTACGCGGCGGAGTATCCCCCAGCGCCAGCGGATAGTGCGTACCGGCGGACGGGGACGCTGGGGCGGCTGTGGATGGCGGCGACGCCGCACGTGACGGTGGGGGGGCACGTGCTGGATGCGCGGATCACGAACGCGACGCCGTACGGGCCGTACGTGCAAGATCCGGACCGGCAGGCGAAGCAACACCGCGGGCGGTGGCGGACGACGGACCAGGTGGTGGAGGAGCACGCGGAGGAGATCGCGCCGCTATTGGCGCAGGCGGGGTATCGGATGGTGGCGCGGGTGGCGGAGGCGGCGGCGTGATGGATGTGGGGAAGGTGCTCATCTTCCTGTGGGCACTGGGGGCGGCGTACACGTGGGGGCGGGTGATGATCTATATGAAGCGCAACGAGCACAATCCGCTGAGCGTGGAGGGTGGGATGAGTGCAGCGGGGTGCATTTTCGTGTGGCCGGTGATCCTGGGCTGGATTGATGGCGATAGGGGGGAGTGATGGCGAGGGAGTTTTCGGGATTCATTTTCATCGAATTTGAAGAGGGCGCGAAGGCAGTCGAGGTGCTCAGGCCGGGGACGTTCGTGGACCGGAACGGGAAGACGGTCCAGATCGGGGACGAGGACCTGGACACGTTCGTGGCCAACTTCGAGGCGGGGGCGGCGGGGCAGGATGTGCCGGTGGACGTGCTGCACGAACGGGCGGAGGCGGCCGGGTGGGTGCGGCGGCTGTTCCGTGAGAGCGGGACGCTGATGGCGGAGATCGACTGGAACGAGCTGGGGAAGCAGTTGGTCGGCGACAAGGTGTACAAATACCTGTCTGCGACGATCGATGAGGCGAAGAAGCTGATCAAGAGCATCTCGCTGGTCAATTTCCCAGCGGTGAAGGGGCTCGCACCGGTGGAGCTCGCGGAGGGGGTGTATACGCTGAAAGAATCGCCGGGATTGGTACGGGCGATTGTCAATGCAGTGACAGCGGCGCTGTTCGGCGAGAATGACGAGGGCGACGTCGAACTGGTGATCCGCAAGGAAGGGAACGAAATTATTCTGTATTCATCCGACGGGAAGAAGGTACTGGGCCGATTCCCGTTCGGTGAGGGAGAAAAGTACAAGGACGAGGAGGCAGCGCGGGAGGCAGCGGCCAAGCGCGAGCGCGAGGTCCAGTATTTCAAGCATCGACAGGCGGGAGAGGAGGATCAATTCGTCGAACTGAAGGGTGTGGATCCGATCATCAAAGCCTGGGCCAAGTGGGCCGGGTCCTTCACAAAGTGCGTGCGGGTACTCAAGGGCAAACCAGGAATCGACAACGAGGAGGCCCTGTGCGCGTGGCTGCATCACGAGGCTGAGGGAAAGTGGCCTGCGGAGGGTAGCGAATACTATCCGACCCGGGCAGAGTTGCAGGTGTTGGCGGAGGTCGTGGGACCGATTATCGCCGAGTTAGATAAGGAGAGTGAAACTATGGACGAAAAGGAGTTGGCAGAGCTGCGGGAGAAGATCCGGCAGGAGATCGAGGCCGAGATGGCCGAGAAAGCGCAGACGCTGACCGAGCTGCGCGAACAGGTCAAGAAAGAGGTCGAGGTGGAGCTGACGGAGCGGCTGGCGGAGCGGCAGAAGCTGGTGGAGTTCGCCGAGAAGGTGTGCGGCAACGATGGCAACGCTCTGAGCGCGAAGCCCGACGAGCTGGTCGAGGCGCTCGAGGCGGTCCCGGCCGGGCCGGAGCGCGAGCGCGTGATGGCGATCCTGGAGTCGAAGGTGGTCGAGTTCGGCGAGCGGGGCAGCGGGCGTGAGGGAGCAGGCGGGAAGAAGAAGCTCGAGGAGCCGTACGCGGGCCAGTTGCAGGAGTGGCTGGCGGCGAAGTGCGATCTGGGCGAGTGGTTCAAATTGAACGCAGACGTCGTGGGCAAGCAAGAGGATTACGAGCTGTCCGAGTTCGAGAAGAAGTAGGACACGGATCAGCAGGATTAAGACGGATTAGGAGGACAGACAGATGACGAATCTGAGTCAGGCGGCGCCGCTTCGGATCTGGGGCGAAGCCGCGACGGAGAAGTTTCATTGCGACAGTTCGTCGGCGCAGACGATCTACAAGGGTCACCCGCTGCTGATCAACCAGAGCGTGGATACGCTGTACGCGGTGGCGTGGGATGACGCTGGGAGCGGCGAGGGGGTCGTGGATGCGGCGGACGTTTTCATCGGGATCGCGGCGGAGGACAAGGACGTGGCGGCTTCCGCGAGCGAGACGGACGCGGATAGCTGGATCGAGGCGTACGTGGGTCCGACGATCCTGGGATTCAAGTCGACTGTGTTCGACAATGCGGATCTCGGGAAGACGGTCTATATGTCGGACAGCGGCACGCTGAGCGAGACAGCGACCGACAACCCGGAGGTCGGGAAGTTGCACCGGGTGGAGAACGGATATGTGTACGTGGAGTTGACGGCGCCACAAGTCTGTGACGGCGCATAACCATAACGCGGATTATAGGACGATAACGGATTAGGAGGAACGAGGATGATCAGTGGAAATGTACCAAAACATTTGGTTTCGGGGGCGAGGACCGGGTTCCTGGTGGCGATGCGGTCGGTGTCGCTGCCGTGGCAGAAGGTGGCGATGACGTTCAATATGGACGGGAAGACGACCGACCTGGTGGACCTGGGCGCGGCTCCGATGCCGGTCAAGAGCATCGGTGGCCTGCAAGTGCAGGATTTCATCGAGAAGCACATTGAGGTCAAGCCAGAGGATTGGGAGATCGTCGTCTGGATTTCGCAGAACGCGATCGACGACGACCGGACCGGCGAGCTGGAGCGGAAGGTCAAGGGGGCCGGGGCCAACTTCCAGCGGCACATCAACAAGAGGGTGTTCGAGGTCCTGAACGGCGGCGATGGCTCCACCTACGGCGCGTGCTACGACAGCAGCGACTTTTTCGACAACGACCACGCGGATGCCGGGGCGGCCTACAGCACGGCGCAAGATAACGAGAATGCGCTGACTTTATCGATGGACAACTTTGAGACGGTGCTCGTGGCTGCGCAGGCGTTCCGGGACGACCAGGGGGAGTACGTGGAGCTGTTGTACGATCTCCTGGTGTGTCATCCGACCAAAGAGCGCGTGGCGGCGCAGATCTGCAACAACGAGTTTAGCTACGACACCGCTATGCGGGAGAAAAACCCATATAGCGGCAAGTTCACGTACGAGACGAGCCCGCATCTGGACACAACGGCGTGGTACGTCATCGCCTCCAACGAGAATACCAAGCCGTTGATCGTGGCGATGAGGAAGCAGCCGCAGCTCCAGGATGCGTGGTTCGATCCGACGGCGGCGGATGGCGGACGGCACTACTTCAAGTTCTTCGCCCGGTACGAGATGTATTACGGGGATTGGCGATTAGTCAATCAAGGAAACACATAGACGATGCGCATTTTCGCCTACTGCACGGCGCTGGCCAGGGACGCGGTCAGGGCGGCGACGGGCGTGGAGCCGCTGACGTCGCCGCCAATGGTCGCTGCAAATTTTTCGCCAGAGTGGCTGGAGGGGCACAACTTGTTGTATTTCCGGCTGCACAGCCTGCGGAATCGCGGGATCAAGGGCTGGTATGGCGAGGATCGGCACGGCCTCCACTTTGCGCTGGCGGAGGCGGAGATCCTGGCGGCGGACGTGGGCGGCGCGGTCGTGGTGGTGGCGAACTGCTATGGCGGAAACGGTGACCCGATGGTGGCGGCGTTATACCGGGCGGGGGCCTCGGCGGTGATCGCGGGCAGCGGGGTGAACGTGGCGGCGGCGAACCGGGTGGTGGGGACGGATCTGCTAGTGCAATGGATCATCCGCGGCCTGGAGTGGCAGATGGGGCTGGAGCGGGCGCTGAAGGTGGCGAAGGTGCGGTTGTCGTTGACGAGCTGGCGGGAGTCGGATCGGGATGCGCGGGAATTCGAGATCGTGCGGGTATAACGCGGATCTCAGGACAGTAACGGATAAGGAGAGGGAACGATGAAAGGACAAGGACGAGTTCTAACGATCGCGGTGCTGCTGGTGTTGCTGGCGGGGTGTGTAGTGTGGCCGCAGCGGCCGCAGTATCAGGAGATGTCGGCGAGCGGGTATCTGTTTCTCTTGGAGGATGGCGAGGGGACTACGCAGTTCAGCGTGGATGACGACGGGGACGTCTATGCGGCTGGGGGGCTGGATTTTGATGGCGTGCTGGACGTGGACGGTGATGTTGACCTGGACAATGTGAGTGTCTCAGGTACGCTGGATGTGACCGGGGTGGCGACGTTGGACGGCGGGGCGGATCTGAACGGGACCACGTTGACGGTGGACGCGGATGCGGACACGACACTGGTGGCGTCGGACGATGACGTGGTCAGTATGACCCTCGGGGCGGGCGCAGGGTATTTCAATGTGTTGACCGGGAACCTGAAGGTGGGGGATGGGGATCCAGATGGCACACTCAATGGGGAGGATGTATATGTCGAGGGATTCCTAGAGGTGGACGGGGCGGTGGATCTGGATTCGACATTGGATGTGGCGAGCACGCTGGCGGTGGCCGGGAACATCTCCGACGGCGACAGCGCGGTGACGTTCGCGGATAACGTTCTCATCGACGGGGCGACAGATGTCATCCAGATGACGGTACAGGGGAATGATACACAGACCTCTGCCACTGAGCTGTTTGTGGTGGAGGACTCGACCACGGCTGACCTCTTTTGGGTAACGGCTACTGGGGATATGGAATTGAATGGAACGACTCCAACGTTTACCCTTGGAGATGCTGACGAGGAGGATTTCGGTCTCGTCTTCGATGGGGCAGCGCAGGACTTTTACGCAGGGATATACGACACCGACGATGACTTCCAGATCGGCCTGGGCTCGGCGTTGGGTACTACACCGATCATCGTCTTGGACGAGAATCAGAACGTGGGGCTGGGGGCGGCGAGTGCAGCCGCGAAGCTGGATGTGACCGGGAATCAGATGATCGATGGTGACACGGACGAGCAGCAGCTCGTTGTCCAGGGCCACAGCACACAGACCTCGGCCACGGAACTGTTTGTGGTGGAGGATTCGACCACGGCTGATCTCTTCTTCGTCACGGCAACCGGTGACATGGAACTCAATGGCACCACGCCCACGTTCACCGTTGGCGACAGTGACGACGAAGACACCGGGGTGGTGTTCGATGCTGGTCAGCAAGACTTCTACATGGGCGTCTATGACACCGCTGATGATCTGATCATCGGGTATGGCACTGCAATTGGCACCACAGGCGTCGTCTACATCGACGAGAACCAGGACGTAGGGCTTGGCGCTGCGAGTGCAGGTTCCAAGCTCGCCGTAACTGGCAATGTGCTGGTTGATGGCGACGCCGATGAACAACAGTTGGTGGTTCAAGGCAATGCTACTCAGACTACCGAGGAACTGTTCGTGGTAGAGGATTCGACCGAGGCGGACCTGTTCTGGGTCACCGCCACTGGTGACATGGAACTGAATGGAACCTCTCCCCACCTGACGCTTGGCGATGCTGGGGAAGAGGAAACCGGGGTCATCTTCGATGGGGCAGCGCAGGACTTCTATGCGGGTATCTATGACACTGACGATGACTTCCAGATCGGCCTGGGCTCGGCGTTGGGTACTACAGCGATCATCGTCCTAGACGAGAATCAGAACGTGGGGCTGGGTGCGGCGAGTGCAGCCGCGAAGTTGGACGTGACCGGGAATCAGATGATCGACGGCGACACGGACGAGATACAGTTGACAATCCAGGGCCATAGCACACAGGGAGCCGGGCTTCTGGTCCTGGAAGGGTCGGACGAGACTGACATCGTTGTCTTTAGCGAGCCGCCGGCGGCTGCTGGGTCGGGCGATCTGATAGATGTGACGGATACGTTCGTGATCCAGGATGGCACGGACCATCTGATCGGGATGGACGTCAATCTGACTGGGGCAAATCACACCGGGGCGGATAACACGCTGACCGGGATTGACCTGAGTTTGATTACGGAGGATGCGCAGTGCACAGAGGTGGCGATCGACGTCTCGGATACGAGTTGGGACGTGGCGATCGAGGCGGCGGATGTGCCGATCGTGTCGACCGCGGCCGAGTGGATGGAGGATTTCTGGGGCGATACGATCCACGGTGAGCTGGTGAATGTGGAGGGCACCGATCCGCAGGTCGTGGCGCTGGCGTTGGCGCAGGAACAGTATGGTGTAGGCACTATGGTCTCTGGTGACGATAATTCGGGGGGCTGTGCAGCCTCCTGCGCGGGGATGTCGTTGGGTTTGCACTGGAGCGCCGCTCAAGGCGGCCTCATCTTTGAGACTCGATTGCATCTTGACACGTCGATTGCCGATACGGTGATCTGCGCCGGGCTCAGTGATAGCCTCGCGTTGGTGATGCCAGCGACGATCGCTGGCGCGAACTACACGACTAATGCTGCCGATGGTGCCTTTTTCTGCTATGACACGGCAGCAGACACCGACGAATGGCACGCGATTGCAGTGGATACCAACGTGGATGCGACCGGTATCGGTGCGACGGGTGAAGCTCCTGCGTTCGATACGTACCAGGTGCTGCGCATCGAGATCGACGCGGGCGGTGCGGATGCCAAGTTCTACATCGACGGGACGTTGGTGAAGACGCTGACTGCAAGCGTGGTCACGCCAGCGGTGCTTCTCAGTCCAGTGGTGGTGATCGATACTAACGCAGACGCCAGCAAAACAGTGGATATCGATTACGTCTACGTCACGGCCAGGAGGTAGGCGATGGCGCAAAGATACCGGGTGAGGCTCAAGGAAGACTGGCGCTGGGGGGCGGCGCAGGTGGCCGGGCGGGAGTTTACGAAGGCAGGGGTGGAGCTCCCGGAGGCGGAGCTCTCGGAGGAGATCCGCGAGTCGCCGTTGCTGGAGATTACGCGGATTGCAGGACAGGACGGATCGGAGGATCCCATCAGTGAAGGTGTGCAGGCGACGGATGCGGCAATCCGATTGGCGGAGGTGTGGGAGATTCCGCTGGGGTCGATCGTCGGGACGGGGGCGGGGGGGCGGGTGACGAAGCGGGACGTCGAGAGGGCGCTGGGCGAGGAGGCGGGGGATGGTTGAAGTACACAAGATCACGGTCACCACGACGGGGAGCAACGGCGCGGCAACGGGGACCGGGTACAGCACGCGGGGCGTGAACGGCGAGGTGCGGGCGCTGTACGTGGACTGGGGCGCGACGGCACCGGGGACGTCGGACGTCGACGTGGTGGTGGAGAGCGATGACAACCGGCCGGAGGTGGCGCTGTACTCGAAGGATGACAGCGTGGCGGATGCGTGGGTGTATCCGAAGGTGCAGAGTACGGGCACCGATGGCGTCGTGATCTCGGCGGAGTATCAGCATCCGCTGGCGAATGGGCGGCTCAAGGTCAGCGTGGCGGAGTCGAATGCGCTGACGACGGCGGTGACGGTGTACGCGTTCGTGTGGAGGTAGTGTGGCGATCGGTGATAACTCGTATGGCAGCGTGGCGGAAGTGGAGACACTGGTCGGGCGGTACACGGCGGACGGGGTTTTCTCTACTGCGACCAGGCCGACGGCGACGCAGGTGGAAAAGTTCATCGACCGGGTGAGCGCGGTGGTGAACGTGCTCCTGGCGGAGGCGGGGTTCGCGATCCCGGTCAGCCAGGCGGATGCGAAGCTGGCGCTGGACGATTTCGTGGTGGAACAGGCGGCGCTGTTGTGCCACGCGGCGAACGGGGCCGGGCCCTATGCGCCCGGGTCGGAGTCGCTGCGCGGGTCGCCGATGAAGGTGGTGCTGCGCGAGGCGGAGGCGTTCATCGGCGAGCACGCGGTGGGGTTGGAGTTTCTGGGGGCGACGAGGGACCGGGCGTCGACGTACGGGCTGCAGTGCCGGGAGGAGGACGACGGCGGGGATGAGTTGGTGCCAGCGTTTCCGATGGAGGTTTGACACGGATTAGGGATGGGTGAGTTCTGCAGCAGAAGTCGCGCTGTAGGAGGCTCTGGGAGCGCGCTGGGGGCGAAATTCGCGGGGAAATCGGGGGTTTCGCGCAGAGAATGGCTCCTGGAGCACGAAATAAGGAGGCAATGATGGCGAAGCAGAATAGGGACTATATTTTGCACGTCAGGCTTACTAGAACCGAACGTCAAATGCTTGCCAAGGCTGCAAAGAGAGAAGGAATTTCACAATCAAGGTTGGTGAGGCGAGTATTGGCTCAAATGGGTTCTTCGCAGGTAGAACCTGAGCCGCAACCACTGGGGCGTCTGATCCGTGGGCGATAGTGCGATTCAGGGGTATATACAGGCGCTGATCCAGGCGGATAGCAATTTCGCCGATGCGGATGTGACGCTGGGGGATTTCCGGGTGTTGGATTCGGGGAGCCCTCCGTATGCGATCATCTTGCCCGGGTCGATCGAGGCCAGGCGCAGCGGGGACTGGTCGCAGGTGCAGTTTATCTGGGAACACGTGGTCGAGGTGTTCGAGCGGTTCTTGGGCGATGACTATGCGGATTTCGTCACGGCGCGGCAGGCGGTGGTGGATGTGATCGCGGAGAATCCGACGCTGGGGGGGAATGCGGGGATCTCGAACGCGCTGGTGACGAGGGCGACGTCGCCTTTGTATCTGTATCCCTCGGAGGGAGATCTACCGGCGTTTGTGTTTAGTCGATTGACTGTCAGGACTGTGGAGGAGGTGCTGTATGCAGGAGCCGGAGAGTTTGCCTGACGAGGAGAACGCGGATTCCAGGACGGGGACGGATGAGGAGGAGGAGGAGCCGGTCAGCCGGATTGTGATCGAGTTTGGCGGGCTGGGGAAGGCGGATGTGGTGCGGGCGGATTTCGAGAATATCAGCCTGGGCCAGATGATGGTGTTCGTCCGTTATGCCGAATGGCAGTGCCAGAACGCAATCAGGCAGTACGAGGCGGACCGGCGGGCCGAGGCGGAGCGGCGGGCAAAGTTGCAGCAGATCATTGTGCCAGGGATGGGGTTGGTGCAGTGAAGAGGGGAGTAGGGAGTAGGGAGTAGGGAGTATGCTGACGGAGAGATTGGCGCTGCTGGAGCAGCATATTCCTGCCTTGTGGGAGGGGCGGGGGCGGCGGTTGTTGTACGTGGGGGCGGCGCCCGGGCGGTTTCAGTGTGGGGCGGAGTTGGCCCGGGCCGGGTATGAGCTCACGGTGCTGGAGATCTGGCCAGCGTACGCGCAGGTGTACGAGGAGCATCCCGACGTGGCGCGGGTGGTGGTGGGGGATGTGCGGGAGGTCTCGCTGGGCGAGCGGTACGATGTCGTGTTCTGGTGGCACGGGCCGGAGCACGTGGAGCGGGCGGAGGTGGGGCTGACGCTGCGGAAGCTGGAGGCGCTGGCCGACCTGGTGGTGATCGGGTGTCCCTGGGGGCGGTATGCGCAGGAGGCGGCGGACGGGAATCCGTACCAGGCGCATCGATGCAGTCTCTATCCAGGTGAGTTCCGCCACTGGGGCTACCGTGTGGTCGTGGACGGGCAGCGGGATTGTCGGGGCTCGTCCATCATCGCCTGGAAGCAGCGCGGGGTGGAGCTGCCCAATGTGATCGGGGTGATCGCGGCGTTCCAGGAGGAGGTAATGCTGCCGGGCTGTCTGGAGAGCCTGCAGGGGCAGGTGAGCCGGGTCGTGGTGGTGGATGGTGCATACGAGCATTTTCCGTGCGAGGAGCCGGTGAGCACGGATGCGACGCGGGAGATCGCGCTGGCCTACGGCGCGGAGTGGATCGATCCGCCAGAGGATGAGGAGGGGTATCCGATGGCGTGGGCTGACCAGGTCGCCAAGCGCAGCGCGTATTTCGTGGGTCAGGAAGGGGACTGGTATTTCCACATTGATGCGGATGAGCGGGTGGTGGGGTGCCTGCCGGTGCCAGAGGACGGGCGGCATTATGTGTTCCAGATTTTCACGCGGGAGATGCACAACTCGTGGGTGCCGCGATTGTGGCAGCATCGGGGGTGGATGCGGTACGAGGGCAGCCACAATGCGGTGTGGTCGGATGACCGGCTGATCCATCTCAAGGGGGCGGTGCACGTGGAGCCGGATGACTGCCGCTTCCTGCACCTGGCGCATCTGCGGCACGAGGATCGGCAACGCGACAAGAGGGAATATTATGCCTGGAAATGGCCTGCCGAAATGGGTTATCGCCGCGCACACGGTATATAGGTACATCGGGAAGGGGCGGTATCTGATGGCGGTCCCGGCGCGGGACCTGACGGCGGCGGATCTGGCGGACGTGCAGGAGCGCGAAGGTATCACCCGGGCGACGATCGAGGCGTCGGGGATCTATGAGCCGGTCAGGCTGGTGGAGGTCGCGCCGTTCTGTGGAGCGGCGCTGGAGGATGGGGGGCGGTGTTGGGAGCCGGTGGCGCGGTGGGGCGATCGGTGCGGAAAACACGGCAGGGTAGAACACGGATTACAGGACAGGGACGGATAGGATAGGAGGTTGCGATGACGATTGGACTTAAGGCGTTTCGGAAGATTCAGGCGGGGAGTGAGGGTGCGACGCCGGGGGTGGCGGTGGATGCGACGGAGATCCTGTACGGGACACTCAGCACGTATGAGAGTGGCGAGGTGTTGCACCAGCCGGAGGAGGATCGGAACAGCCTGGCGCGGCATATGGCGGATGATGAGTTCGTGGGGAAGGAGGCCAAAATCGTGTGGACAGGTGACCTGAACCACCGGCACGCGAATTGGCTGTTGTCGATGGCGATCCGGGGGAACGTGTCGCCATCACACCCGGATCCGACGAATGAGCCGAACGCATACCTGTGGACGTACGCGCCGACGCTGACGGCGGCGAACACACCAGACATTGCCAATGGGATCGAGACGTACACGTTCGAATACGGGGACAATCTGCAGGCCTACGAGATCGAGTACTGTTTCGCCACGAAGCTGGAGATCTCGGGGGCGCCCAACGAGCCGTGTAAGTATAGCTGCGACATCAGCGGGCGGCAGCGGAGTGATGCGGATTTCACGGGCAGTTTGACGGCGCAGTCGGTTCAACTGTTCCCCTTCAATCTGACGACCTTCTGGGTCGACGACACCGGGGCGGCCATCGGAACGCACCAAAAGACGGGGCTCTTGCGGGCGTTTACGTGGAGCCTCGATACTATGTTCCGGGCGTTCTACACGGCGGACGGCAACCTGTACTTTGCCAGCGTTGCGGAGGACCGGAAGAGTGTGGAGTTGACGCTGACGTACGTGCGGAACACGGACGCAGACACGGAGCGGACGGCGTACGAGAACCGCACGACCAAGTTCCTGCGGATCAAGCTGTTCGGCCAGACAGAGATGGACAGCGAGCAGAGCAATGTGCCGTACCTGGTGCTGGATCAGGCGGTGCGGTATCGCGCCTGGCCGACGTTCGGGGACCAGGACGGCCTGGCGACGGTGCAGGTGAAGGCGGACGCGGTGTACGATTCAGATTATGCGAAGATGTTCGAGGCGGCATTGTTCACGGATCTGAGCACCTGGCCGACGTAACCATAGTCGCGACGGACGAAAAAATATTTTCTTTTTGTCCGTCGCGACTAGTAGACCAGGTGTTCTATTGACGCAGGGTGCGGATTGTGGTAAAATGTTTTCAGAGACAGCATCTCTTTACGCAGGAGGGCCTTTTTTGTGCCTTCTGCTGGACGTGAACAACACTGTGTATCGTTGTGGTCAAAGTGCCACGGTGGATGGGTTGCCCCTCCGAGAGATGCTGTCTCCAGGAAGGCACTGCCACCGTGGCACTTTGCCGTTCACTCGGAAAAAGGAGACAGCAAATGAACGAGGAAGACAGGCAATTGATCGAGGAAGCCAGGGCAACCGAGGCAAAATTGCATCAGGCGATCCTGGCACGGGTATCGACAGAGGTCGCCGATATGCTCGAGCTGCAGGAGCGATTGGCAAGCACGACGTCGATGGTGATAGGCGAGCGTCTGCCGCCGCTGGGGTTCAAACCGAGCGAGGGGATGCTGGCGTTGCAGAGGGACGTCGGGAAGGCGCACGAGCTGTTGGGCTGACAGCGGCGATCATCGAACAGAAGCGGCGTGGGGGGGGGAGCTCCCCTGCGCCGCTTTTTGTTTGGTGGGGGGATGACGCGGATTTCAGGACAGAAACGGATTGGGAGGTGGAAGATGCCGAGGTTTGTGGGTGACGAGACGAAGGTGGTGCAGGCGCCGTGGTGGGGTGAGAAGGAGACGGCGACGATCCGGCGGATGAATTACGGGGACCGGCAATACCTGGCGGGGCAGGCGGTGCGGGTGGGGATCGCGGGGGAGGATGGGCAGAGGGAGACGATCGGGGAGCTGGCGCTGGGGGAGATGAATCTGGCGATCCTGGAGCGGGGGCTGGTGGCGTGGACGGATCCCGATGGGGAGGGGATGCCGGTGACCAGGTCGGCGATCGAGGCACTGGAGGAGGATGACGGGGATTTCATCTTGAAGGAGATCCGGGCATTTAACCCGAGGCGCCAGAGGTCGCCTGAAGAGCAGGCGGGGTTTCGAGATCGACCTGGAGGTGGCGATCAGGAACGGGACGGGGCTGCCGCTGGATCCTGACGTGGTGTTGTGTCTGAATATGGGGTGGAGCTGGAGCGAGTTGATGGCGGCGCCGGTGTGGGTGGTGGAGGATTTGAAAACATACTGGCGGAAGCGGGGGGCGGTGGACCGGGAGCGGCGGAGGTAGAGCAGGATTGAGAGCAGGATTGAGAGCAGGATTGGGAGAATGGACGGATAGGAGTGGACGATGCTGACGAGCCAGGCGGCGTTGGAACTGATTCTGCAGGCGAAGGATGAGGCGTCGAGCATTCTCAGCGGATTGGGGGGGGCGCTGGGGGATCTGGGGGGGGTGGCGGCGGGGATCGCGACGGGCGGGTTGGCGCTGGCAGCGGGCGCGGTGACCGGGCTGGCGGCGGGGG
>Ga0180007_10001026_pt1 | contig 40615 bp, 51 predicted proteins | sample MM_PC_MetaG_FD_121122 | JGI IMG/M metagenome (GOLD analysis project Ga0180007, IMG submission 121122) | Groundwater microbial communities from the Aspo Hard Rock Laboratory (HRL) deep subsurface site, Sweden - MM_PC_MetaG | ecosystem: Environmental > Aquatic > Deep subsurface > Groundwater... | reverse complement strand
CGCATCGGCCCGTTCCTTTGCCGCTTGCCGAAAATGGTTCTGACACACATCGGTATACTGGCGCTGCTCATTGCCTTCTAAGGCCTGGCGAACAAGTGCGGCGCGCGTCGATTCCATTTCGCGGACGGACTCAGACACGATGCGTTGTACTTCGTTCGGCGTCACGTGTGTCTACCTCCTAATCCTCGATGCCATCGGCCAGATACATCATTACGTTAGAGCTAGGGTCGGTCCATTCAAGGTATGTCCCGTCCCAACCCAACCGGATATCGTCGCCATAGACGACGACAAACGCACACACGACTATAAGCCCGACAATCGCGAGCCCTGCGGCAACCCCAATTCCCCACGCGATAAGATTATGCTTGCTCATGTTTACCTTTCTATCTCGATTGCCTCGACTGGCGTAAGCGCCTCGATTCGCGCGCGCGCGCGGTCTGCGATATCGGTTTCGTGAGCATCTTCGGCGTCCCGTAGGATCCGCTGTAGCATGTTGATCCGCTCATTATCGGGCGGCTCTGGGTACATGGCTGCGAATAGGCCGGTCCATTCGGTCGCCGTGAGCACCGTTCCTAGATAGTCCGTGAGTGCGTGTCCGCGGGCCGTGTCAGACCACCCGTTCTGTAGCCGCGTCCGGTCCGGGCATGGCACAGGTCGTTCGATGGGCTCCTGGGCGTTCACGCCCGCCGCCAAAAGAGCGAGCGTAATGCACACGACTACGGTACAGGCGATTTCTTTCCAGTGTCTCATTGTTGGAATTCTCCTTCTAGTTGTGTGTCTCCCGTGACAACCACGTCACCACCATTCACCACAAGGTCCGGTGATGCACCGATATCTATGGTGGTGGCCTCCCCACCGAAGCTGATCATCGTGTTTGCCGCGCCGTTGGCCGCCAGGTTCGTCAACTCTTCGATAAGCCCCTTGACAATCAAGATCCGCGCGTTCATCAAAGTCAACCGCTGTTGAAACGCCGTGTCGGCCTTGTCCTCGGCGGCTTCGAGCAACGCATCCCGTGATCGCTCAATTGTGCTCAGCACGGCCACGAGCGCGTGCAGGTCCACTTCGGACACTTCCGTATCGCCCGCTGCCGTGGTGCGCGTTGTCGCACACCCCGCGGCGAGTAGCAGTGCAGCTATGAGTAGTACCGTGATCGCATGTTTCATTTTTCTATCTCCTCGATTGTTTCCTCAGCAGGCGCGTGCGCCGCCTCATATTCTTCATGCGCCGCCACAAGCCGCGCAAGCGTGCGTACTGCCGTCTGGATCTGTACGTGATCGGCTCGGGTCCCCGCATAGGCTGCCGATGCTAGGTCCAGCACGGCAAGCGCTTGGCGCGGCGTCATGTCTGCCGGGGCCGTCGTCTGTGCCCATACCGCAGCGGCCAAAAGGACCGCCGCTGTTACTGCTACGATTCGTTTCTTCTTCATGTCCTGATCTCCCTTATGTCAAGGCCACCGTCACAACCGTTCCGCTATAATTGTACACCAAAAACACTGCATTTGAGTCATCCGTGTCAACCCAGACCACGACCTCGCCGCTGTCAATCTGCGTCGCACCCGTACCCGCCGCTGGCTCAGTAGTCTGCGCCAATGTCCGTGGATAGAGCCCGGCCGAACCAGCGAAACTCAAGTCGCCCGTCACCGAAAACGATGCATAGTTTGTTGTGCCCGCATCACCAATATTGGTTACGCCCGCGCCCGTTACCCCGATCCTCTTGGTGCCGACACCACCAGTCTGGATCCATACATCATCCGCCGTGTAGGGGCCGATGAAAACATCACTATCCGACCCAACCACAAACGAGTCTGCCCAAGCGGGGACGCCCGTTGTGTGACTGCTCGGTACTGCCTGCAAAAATCCATTGACGTTCCCGCATACAAGGAGAATGGAGTTTCGAGCCGTGGTTCCGTTTGTTGTGTTAGTGAAAATGTTTTGGGTCTGCGCATTCTGGTTCAGGGTTGCATTCAACTCACCCACAACGTTTAGGTCCCCGCCCGCAGGCGTGATCGTCAGGTCGCCGTCACAGTTCAGGTTGTCGCCGTTCACCGCAAGGTCGCCGGGCATCGACACGTTCTGCGATCCGTCGAACGTAATTGCCGCCGCCAACCCACTATCATAGATTATGTCGCCGCTTATTGTCAGCGAACCATCTAGCACCAGCCCCCCTGCCGTGCTCAGTTTCACCACGTCTGTATCCGAGTTCGGCCCAAACGTCAAGCTATTTCCGATTGCCTCAAACACGAAATACTCATAGTCCGCATGATCTTCCCCCGCCGCATTGTAGATGTACACCTTTCCCCCGCTCGTGGTCGCGTTTCCATATGCGGCCAACGATCCTGCCGTGGTGTCATCTGCCCCCGATGCTATCGCGCCTCCAACCGTGGCCGCCCCCGTGACAGAGATCGTACCCCCTACTGCGAGATAGGACCCTGTCACATTCACTGCATGCGGGAACGTCGTTAGGCCCGTCGTCTCGTCTACGATCAGGATCTCGCCAAGCGCGCTCGTACCGCCCACGCCGCTGAGCTCAAGATCGCCTGTCGTAGTGTCTGTCGTAAGTACCCATGTGTCTGTTTGCGTGTCCAGGTTTGGCCCAACATGGATGATGGCTTTGCCCCCGGCCGTCGTGGCGTTTGCGTAAGCGGTAAAAACACCTTGCGTGGTGTCTGCGACCCCCGCGATAACCCCCGTAGCGCCCGTCACCGCGCTCGACGATGTAACAGCCCCGTTGAACTGGCCCGTGCCAGTTGTCGAGAACGTAGATCCTGAGTTCCCGTACCCGCCGCCGAACTGTGCGCTATCTGCCGTGAGCAGACCTGCAATGGCCGCCGCGCCCGTCAAGGTCAGGTCCCCCACGTTAGCGTTGTTTTTCAGGCTCATAAGCAGGTACGTGCCGTCGTCCCATTCAAGCCGGTCTTCGCCCGCCTCGTCGTACCCTACCTGAATATCATCATCAGCGCCAAACAGGATCGTACCATTCCCATCACCGAGGTCTATCACGCCGGGACTATATGATCCCGACGATGTGAGCGTCCCGTCCACCATCAGGTTGTTCTTCACCGTCGTGGTGCCGGTCGCGGCACCGATATCTATGGTGGTAGCTGCCCCCCCGAAGTTAATTGTCGTCGCCGTAGCATCAAGCAGGCCAAACGTGGTGTCGTTCGTTGTGATCGCCGCGCCGTTGGCCGCAAGGCTGCCGCCTACCGTAGCAGCTCCGGCGATAGCTATAGTGCCTGCCGCGTTGCCGATGTTCACCGTCGTCGTCGCACCGCCCGCGAAGTTCACCGTCGTCGCCGTGGTGTTCACAAGCGCAAACGTAGTGTCGTCCGTCGTGATCGCCGCGCCGTTCGCTGCAATCGCCCCGGCCACGTCCAGCGCGTCCGTGATGTCTACCCCGTCAGCATCCAGCGTGAGCGCTGCCGTCGTGCTGTCCCCAATCCTCAAATGCAGTACTTGCCCCGCGCGTGAATTCAAGATCGTCTCGCCCCACGCATTCTGCAACAGCGCGTAGTCTGAGGAATTCATCCGGTCTTCGTGCGCAATAGCCGCCATGTCCGCGTCCGAGCCGTTGTACCCAATCTTCCAACGTCCGAGCCTGTGTACGGTGTCTGCTCCTTCGCCAGCCGTAAATGCGCTGCTCGTACTTAGCGTCGTGGCGGACAAGCTTCCGATTAAGACTACAGCAATAGTAGACCCCGCATCCGTGACATGCAACACAAGGTTGTCGTCGCTGTCTACGATCTCAAGCCGGTTGTTCACGGCCTCGTCATACAACGCGGAGAAGTCGCCGCTTGTTCCAAGGGTGAGCTTCACATCGTCTAGGATGATCGTCTCATAGGCAAACTCATTCTTCTGCGCCTGTGCAAGAGCCGCCGCGCTTGCCAGCATCAAGACTGCCACTAGGTATCGCATCACTCAAAATCTCCTACAATCGTCCGCTGTCGAATCGGAATCGCCATTGTCAATCGGCCTTCCCTGTCCAGGCTCGCTACCGTCACATAATGCCACGTGGCCTTGTCCCATACCTGGAACAGCGTGTGCCATTCGCGTTCACAGAACGGCGCGCTGTCATAGTCCGTCACGAGCCGATCCTGGTTTTGGCTTATCCCGGCACAGGACATAGTACCGGCAGTCAGGTCAATTTTTAACCGCCGCACGTCCGCCACGGCAATGTAGAGTTCCGTTGCGCTCAGCACGTCCACCGGCGTGCTTGACGCCGCGCCGGAAATCGCCGCTTGTTGAAACGCCAGCGTTGTCCACAGCCCGTTGTTCTCGGCAGGTCCCGCCGAGTCGTACTTGAGCCGCCAGACCAACGTACTGTCAACGTAGAAGTCCGTGTAGCCAGGATAGTGGCGGGCGTAGACGTTCTCCGTCTCGTCGTAGGTTGTGGTCTCGTCTACAGTCGGCGGCCCCCACACCTGCCGCGCCACGGTCCCGATGTGCCACGCCCGCTGACGCGCAATGTCCGGCTGTCTCGTATCAGTCGTAACTGTCTCGGCTGTAGTATTGCTAGATTCCGCGCTATCACTTGTTCGGTAGGCCGTGACCAGCACACGCACCTCGACATTGTGGCCATATTGAGACGAGTCATAGTGCAAAGCGAACACCGGTGAACCTATCACAGCGTCGGCTTCCATCGATACCTCGGTCGGTGTGTCCACACCGGGCACTGGGTCTGCTCCCTCCTCAGCATAGATGCGCCATGTGTCAGCGACCGTTTCGTCGTCTCCAGGATTGTAGTAAGCCAGGATTTTGACAATCCCACCAGGCCCGGTCTCTATCGAGAACGTTGGGGCGGTCGGTGGCTGCGGCACCTCGTCACCATTATCATCCACCGTTCTGGACCGTGAATATGTGTTCGGGCTGACGAGATCGTAGGCGTTTCGATAACGCACCACGGCCCGGAACTCTGTCTCGCCGGATACCGGTGGTGTAATCCCATGCGAAAATGGCAGGGTTGCATTCGTTGCGTTAGGCGCAGCCGTCAGGTCCGGCTCCTCGTCCTCACCGACGTAAAGCTCATAGCCTTCGATGGTCGTGTCGGCAAGCCGGAATAAGCTGTCGAAACGGCGTAGATAGGTTATCCCATCGCACGTGAATTGGATACGCAGGACGCTCATCTGTTCTATCGATACCGTGGCCCCTGCTGGAATCTCTCGATGAAACCAAACACCATATGACGCGCCAGCCGTAAGCGTTCCGATCTCGACATGAAACGCCGATGTTGTCCAGCTAAACCCCGTCGGTGCTGTCTCGGGATTTGCAATCGTTTGGATGGCGCCGTCTGCGCCGGGGGCCTCTTTGCCCGCACACCAGCCGGGGATAGCGTTCGCCACATCATTCGCTGCCCCGGCGCTCGCGCTCGTGCCCAACATCCCCCGCCCCGCGGCTGGGACAGTCAATACCGTGTTTGTCCGGCTGGTGTAGTATACGGCCTCGCGGCTCGTTCCGCCTGTCGTCTTGACGTGAGCCCAGCCGCTCTCAGGCCAATCCGAAAAACATGAAGCAGCACCGCCGATGGTGCCAGCTCCGCTGGCGCCGAGTTGCGCGCTGCTCGTGATTGCCGCCGTGCCGAGCAGATTGTAAACCGCGTAGAGCCGCACGCTCGTTAGGCTCAACGCGTTTTCGTTGCGCAACATCAATCCACAGTATAGGTCCTGGCCGGTCACGCGATCTGCATCTGCAACATTCGGACCGGCCACGGCATCGTTAAACACGGGGACCGCCGTGAACTGAAGCCCGCCAACTAAGTCGGCAGTGCCTACGCGAGTGACAACAACTGCCCAGTCATCGTCTGAACCTTCGAGAAGTTTGGTTTCGCCGTCTGCAATCTCTACCGCGTCGCCATCCTCGAAAGACAGAGAGCCCGTAGACTCCGCCGTGATTGTCAACGTGGCCGTGGGTTCAGCCCCACATATCAGGCGCTCGATACGGATCGTAGTCAATCGCTCATAGGTGGGGGACAGGTCTATCAGCGCACCGTACTCGCCCGTGATGCTGACCGACCGATACCCGCCAAGACATGCCGCGGGATCGGCCTGTGTCCCGTTGGTAGCATCCGCGCCCGTGTGTACAAGCACAATGCTGTCGGCTTTTGTGTGCAGCTCCGGCATTACGTTCTTTCTGTCACGTCAAGCTCGCCGTCTACGGCGTCATAAGTCACGTTGATCGCGGGCGGCGCGGGATAGCACACGATGGAGATCGTGAACGCCAGCGGCTCGCCCGCGTAGCCTTCGGAGTCATAGGGCGTCACGCGGTACTGAGCCGTGCTACCGTCCGTCTGTGCGTCCGTTTCGTATTGGTAATATCCCTGGCCGTCTTCGGGGATCTGCGTCCGCTCGGTCCACGCGGAGTCCACGTATTGCTCTACGGAGTAGTAGGCCGCGGTCGATTCGCCCCACCACTGCAAGATCCCGCGCGGGCTGTATGTCTTGCTGTCGGGGGTGCCCTGGTAATCCACGAACTCAAGGGGCGGCGGTTCTTCGTCGTCTGTCCACCCGTCGTAGGTGTACGTTGTCGTGGTCGATGCGACGTGTGAAGCCAGCTTCTCGCCCTGGAGCCACACGTCGTAATAGGTGGACGGGTCGACCGTGAATTCGAAGCATCCGTCAGCGATGCGCTCTATCGATGTGACCGTGATGGGCATTAGGGGGTCTCCGCCTCGGCTGCCCAAGTGTTGCTCGGCTGTCCTATGATGTAGAGATTGTTGGCAGCATCACATTCTACATAATACGAACCAGCGGCCTGGTCTGGATAATAATAGTGTGTCCCACCAGTCCAAGTCCACCGCAGTTCGGGATTTGTCGCGTTTGTGTACTGTTTAATTTTCCACACACCGTCCTCTGTCATCGAGTACCACAAATAGGATGACGATGGGTATGGAACACCGGTCTCCGGTAAGAAAATCTTTTGCCCAATCCCTGTCTCAATGGTTACCGGACCCCATTGCCAATCACCAACGAGATTTTCCCTGTGATAACAATACAGAACACCATCGAGGAAATACCTCTTTTCGTATAGACCGGGATATTGAGGAATCCCGCCCCAACGCCACACCTCGGGCCAGGGGTCTGTAGGCGGTAGAACAACCTCACGCCCCATAAAGCTATGTACCATGTACGAACCCCCGTTATACTTACAGTGTTCGTAAGCAGTAATCCAGTAACCATATGGTGCTGTAGATTTATGTGTCACAACTCCAGATGTGGTGTTTACCAAGTGGAGGTAATATCCATCTGGAGCTTCTATGTCAGCGGGTCCGTTACAAAGAATAGAGTCGGAGGAAACGTCTCGTGGGATATGTATCCCCCGTCGTTGTTTGATTTGAGCCCCATTCTCGTGCTCCGCCGTCCAAAGCAACTGTAGATCAGCATCTCGTTTCTGTACACGTCCATCAGTATAGCTAGCACAACTCTCACTGTTGTACACGTTGCCATAATAATCCATTTGTAGATTCCACTGCACCGTCCTGATTATTGGAGGACCAGACATATTTAATTCGCCAGTTGCTGCATCAAATCGTTTGATAACACATCTGGCTGCTGGGTTCCAGTAATGTGCCCCCATTCCAATACAGTACATATATGTGTCGTTGACAACGATTCGTGCAAACGGGTTAGGGGGTAGTGAAGGTGCACCTGAGGTAATCTGGTCCCATTGCACCACCCCACTACTGTTTAACTTCCAGATATTTGCCGGTGGAGCAGGACCAGGACCAGCTCCTACACCACCATCTCGCGCCTGGCATGATGAACGGATATACCCCTGAGTCGTGCCAGATATAGTGTGTCCTCTGCTCGGTGCCTGTGTTAATGTGCTCATTAGGTAGGCTCCGCCGCCCAGTGACGGCCCGCCGTGTTAAGATCCTGCCACACGAGCCAGGCCCCATAAAAGTCAAGCGCTCCGGTTTCCCCAGAAACCACACGCAACTCTTCACCGACGAAGTAGTCGGGCGTTACGCTTTGTATTTCCTCGTGCGCGCCCGATGTTGCTCCGCGCTGACGCTCGGTCACATAGGAATAGGAAACACTTTGTCCGTTGTTATAAAGAACGGTCTCACCATCGAACGGAGACACCATCAGTGCAAACGGTTTCGCCACATACACCGTATCCCCCGTCGTGCTCGTCGGCGGGTCAACCCACACGCACGTCAAGTAATCATTGGAAACGCTGACAACCTGCACAAAGCCCGTTGATATGGGCCGGTGAGCTGGCATCAGCGTGTTCGTGATGACAAGGCGACCCTCCATAGGGTCAACGCGGATCCCCCGACCCCCGGATATACTGCGAAGCACTCTACGAACAATCTGATTGAGCCACGCAGCGGGTATCGGCTGACCAGGTTGAATGCCTCGCATTTCTCCTATGCCTGGCATAGCCGGTCATCTCCTACACACTGGGAAACATGCTTTCTTGGCCAAAATCAACGGAAGGATACCACGTCGCCGTATAGTAACCGACGCCCGGGATGAGGTCATCGGGCGGAAGACCGGTGTTGGGGTCACGGAACACCACGTCGGGCTGGTGACCGCCTTCGCTTCCATCGTACAAGAACTCGAACACGAACTTCCAGGTGCGTGGGCTGGTGTGGTAGTCATGCATCCGAGCCTGGACGTTCGTGCAAAGCACCGTTCCAGGAGCCGCACCAAGCCACGTCTTCGAGTTCACGCAATCAAGACATCTGGCTATAGTTATCAGTGGGTTTGTCCGCTGTAGATACCGAACACCACGGATAACCATATTGGGGAATAAGACGTTGATTTCCGCGCCTTGCGTATGCGTGCGACCGGCAAGCGCTGGATTATAGGGATACCCCTCGGGGAACGTATATGATACGGAAAGGTCCAGGCCGTTCCCGTCCTTTTGCGACGTAATCTGTCTTAGCGAACCGTCGACGCTGATCAAGCGGTCCACATCCGCCTCACCACGCGCGGAATACTCTAACGTCACAAGCGCGCTCGTCGGTTTCCCCTCACTGGCCATGATGCGGATGTGTTGCGAGGCGCAGACCAGGTTATTCAACGCCGAGGTGCTTGGAGTGTACGAATGCCAGGCAGAGTATCCAGCAGCGTCAATAGCATTCAACACCTCGGTTATCTTGTCCTGGTCTGTTTGCTCAAGGCCCTCGACCAGCAGGTAGCGCTTGAGATAGTTTAGCGCCCCGGCACGCGAGGTAGCTTCCATATCGCCGAAGCCAGTTGGATCTACATGAACGCTTGCAGCCATCTCATACCGCCAATGCGGGCGTGCCGTGGCCCGTGTTCTGAGCTATCTGACGCAGGTACTGGATTGCCTCGTTCCAGTCGTCCGGGCGTTTCACGTTAGTCCCCCATTGAACATTGTCATCTCGCCACTGGTTCTCCGGGGCACCTGTGAAACGCGGTAGACCACGCTGTGCATCCCAACGGACACCACCACGATGGAGGGAACCAGCCAAACCTTCCTCGCCATATGTGTCGCCCATTCTGCCAAGCCGCCCGGACAGAAGCTCTTGCTCCCGCATTGACGGCCCGCGTGCAATGCGCCCTAACATGACCTGCATCCGCTGAACGAAGCCGCCCAACATTTCCTCGCCACCTGGGTGGGGCAGTGTAGGCACACCGAAGCTTGGTACACCAAACGTCGGCGCGCCGGGCGGTGTCAATTTGCTCAGGTCCCAGATATTGTGACTGGCCTTCGGTTTCGGCGCACCGAACGCCATGAACTGCATCTTGCCGGTCTGTGCTTTGCCCGTCAGCTTCTTGAGCAGGCGAAACTGATCACGAAGCCCTTTGTTGTACTTGTCAAGCCGGTTTGTGTTCCACGCGTCCTTCTCGCTGTCCGGTAGCTCCCCTAGCTTATTGAACGTTTGTTCGAGCTGGTTACGGTATTGCATGATGGCCCGGTTGTACGTCTCAACCCCAATCAATCCAGCATCCCATAACTCGTTAAGCTTCGCGACCTGGTCCTCGAAGATCTCTAGGGGCGTCCGCATTTCCTCGGTGAGGGACTTGGCGGCCCCTTCAAGCCGCTTCTCCTCTTCGAGCAGCGCTTCCATGTCGGCATTGACTTTTTCCCACTCTTTCGCAGTCGCGGCCGCAGCCGCAGCGTCATATCCCGAAGAAATCTCCTCCAAGTCCGCAGCGGCGAGCTCATGTAACGTTGCAACAGCATCTTCTTGAGCGGCCTTCATGTCGTCGACGAAGTTCTGGTGACGCACCTTCGCCCAATTTTCCGCGTTCTTCGCACCCTCGCGTTCCAGGCGCTCCACTTCGTCATGGTACTCTTTCCACCGCTTCTCGGACTTATCAAGACTTTCGTCGATAAGGTTCTGGTAGAACTCGACGTTTTCCTTCCCGACACCGGGCAACAAGGAAGCGGTATAAGCAACCCCCTTAGCCATGCGGAGGGTGGCACGGTAGACCTTGGCACAGGCTTCCTCTGCGCTATACGCAAAACTGTCCCACGCGATCTTGAGTTTTGACACACACGTATCCCACAGCTCCCAGATGTAGGACGTAAGAATCCTCATCCGTGTCCCTATCGTCATCCCGTCTACTCGAACAGAATTCACGAAGTCGAGGAAACCACCCTTCACCTTGAAGAGCGCCTCAGTAGCTAGGGCCGTGGCACCCGCGAAGACGCCGAGTACAACAAGCCACTTAGAAACTGCAAGAATCGACGCGAAGCCAGCCATACCAAGCGCACCAAAAGCGGTAGTCAGCGCACCTACTGCGATTGTCAGGCCACCTATCCCAAACGTGAGCGGGCCTACGATGGCCGCAAGACCAGTCATCAATGCGACCGCTTCCCTGGTCTGCTCATTGAGTCCGCGCCACCATTCCAGGCTAGAAGAAACTGCCTTGCCCAGGGTCTTCACGTGTGGGGCTAGATAGGACCCAATCTCTCGCCCGACTCCCTTGATCTGGTTCCACAATATCTTCATCTGCGAGGAGAACGAAGCCAGTTGTTTGTCCGCAACGTCTTGTGTAATGCCCCCGGCTTTCATCAGCTCTTGCTCATACCCCCTAATCTTATCAGTCAATCCCAACAACGGCAGGATGGCTTGTTGGATACGTGCTTCGAACCCCAACATCTCTAGGGTAGCTGCCTTTTGGACAGGGCCCATACCCGCTGTGGCTTCGGTAATTCCTCTGATAACCTCGGTCACGTTTTTACCGGTAGTGGCGAACTCCTCTGTGTTGATATTCAGCCTGTCGAATACCTCTTGATTGTCCTTGATGCTCTTGACAAGCAACCGGATCATACGAGCAAACATCGAACCCGCTGAATTGGCCTTTAGTCCCTGGTCGGCATAGGTGGCTAGGATAGCCACCCCCTCTTCCAGGCCCAGGTTAAACTGCTTGATAGCGGCACCGGCCTCGTTTGTTAGGGCAGAACTGAACTGTTCGACCGTGGCATTGGCCAATGTATTGGCCTTTACGAGTGCGTCAGACACCTTGAGCATACCGGCCATGTTTTGCTGGGCATCTTTCGACGAGAGGCCCAGAGCAGACTGAGCGTCTGTCAGCAGGTCCGTGGCCTGTGCCATATCGAACGCACCGGCCACCGCAAACTTTTCGACGACCGGTAAAGCCGCTATCGACTGCTGTGCATCCATACCGGCCGATGCCAGGTAAAAGTACGCCTTAGCCAGCTCCGTCGCAGCGGTTACAGAATTGCGGGAGATGCTTTCTGCAGTCTCCTCCATCCCTTTTCGAAGACCGGCCGTCATGTGTCCCATGATGGCAGTCGACTTCGTCATTTCGCTGTCGAACTTACCGTATGCGGCTATCATCCCCACCACCGGGAGGGTAACAGCCGCCGTCGCCATCATGCCGAACATGCGCATAGACCGGCCAGCAGATGTCAGTTTCTTTCCGAAGGCCCCTACGGCGAAGCTGCCTTTCGTAAACTCCTTGTTGAGGCTCTGAAGGGTACGGTGATATGTGGTCCCGGAGAGCAAACCTTTCCGGTACAACCGTTCGACCTCGGCGAGCTTCTGGCGATATTGCTCTGTAGGGGTCCTGGCATTATCCGTGATGGCTTTTGCCTTGCGAAGCTCTTCGTTGTGGGCAGCCTGGGCCTTCTGAACACTCGGGAGAGCGGCCGTAGTTTGCTTGAGCGCCCGGTTATAGGTCTCCTGGCTGATGTGGCCTTCCTTGTAGAGGTGTTCGAGGGTTTCAAGCTCTTTGGCGTAGCGCTGGGTCGGGGTGGCGACGGCCTCGGTAATCCGGGCAGCCTCTTGCATAGCCCTATTATGGGCAGCCATCTCCTTCTCGGTGAGGGCTCCAATGCTCTTGGCAGCCTTTTCGGTCTTGACAACAGCGTCCTTGAGGACTTTATCGTAGCCAGAGCCTTCCCCAACCAAACGCACAACCAGGCGCTCAAGCTCTGTCGCTGTCCCGGCCATCAATTAGTCCTTTGCTGTTTGGATTTAAAGCGCAGGAGCGCCGACCAACGCGCCTTGCTATTAGCCGCCCGCCGTTTTATCTGGTCCTCCGTGAGGGGTTTTTCTTCCTCGTCTTTCCTTGAGAACTTGAGAAGAAAGTGTTTGAGGTGGACTCTCGCAGGGGCCTTCACCATCCCACGACGAACCTCCGCCGCTATCTGCGCTAGATAATAATCTTCGCGCTGTGGTGTGTCCCGGTCCAGGTCGAGATACTCCTGCCACTCTACGAACTCGCGGGAGGTTGTCTCGCTCATACATCGCTGCACACTCATTCCAAGGCGGTCGGCAAGTTCAAACCAAATCAGCCGCTCGCCCGTTAGTCGTTTTTTCCCTCTTCCTCTTCTTCATCGAGGGCGGAAAGTTCCTTCGCCGCGTCGAACAGGCCACTGACAACTTTCGCAGGCCAGGCCTGGATGGTCTCACCGCTTACGGCTCTCAGCTCGCCGTCTGCTTCTATCTTTCTGAGACAGGCAGCGACGAGGAATGCCTGAAGACCTTCGAAGTCCTTTACCCCACTTGGCTTGCCGTCCGGGCCGTGGCGCATTCGCCCGCCCAGGTTGTTCAAGTACGTGTCACGGCCCTTCCCATCAAGTTCGACGAGCAGGTACCGCTCGCTCCCGATAGTCACGGGGCGCTCTTGAAACTCCAATACGAATTCCAGTGATTTTGTCGTACTCATTGTTTGGTCTCCTTTTCTCCAAGGGGCCACAATAGCCCCTGTCGCGTTTGTTGGGCTACCTGGCCCCTATACACGGGAGGGCCTGTAGTTTTGCTGTAGTGGGCAACCGTGGCCGATTTCTACGCATAGACCGGGGCCGTCTCTACACCAGCGTTCTGGTTGCTCGCTATGATCTCGATCTCCGCCGTCGGCACCCCGCCCTCGGCGCACTCGTTCGGGATGAACGAGTTCAACCAACCGTAGAATGTCAGCGTGTGTGTATCCGGGAACGTTACAACGATGGAACCGTTCACGTTCACGAGGTCGATGATCTCGTCGTAGCACGCCGGGTCGTAGGCCACGGTCGCCGAAGCGTTTGCTAGCGTCATCAGCGCCTTGGCCGCAAACGTCCGCCACTTGGTGTTCGCCATCAACGTGATGTCAATCGGACCGCCACCGTCCACACCAGGGGGCGTAACCACTTTCTCATAGAAGAGCGTGCCACCAACGTTGATTGTAGTCGCATAACCGTCATCCATTCGTGCCATTTCGTTGCTCCTTCTCCAAGTAGTATCCTACCTTCCATTGCGTCTGGAGGTAGCCACGCCTTTACACTGGCGGTGCTGTGTAGCCAATAGCCGCGTTGTCGATGCCCTCTTCCGTGCCGCCCGCATTGATATTGGTGCAGACGACGTCAATCTCCGCCGTCGGCTGTTCACCCTCAGCACACACGTTCGGCGTGAACTTGTCCAGGTAGCCATTGAATGCGAGGGTGCTGGCGTCCGGGAACGTGATGGTAATCACCGTGTTGACGTTCACCAGAGCGATGATCTCGTCGTAGCACGCCGGGTCGTAGGCCACAGTGATCCCAGCATTTGTGAGCGTCAGCAAGCTCTTCGGGGAAAACGTTCTCCATGCCGTGTTGTCCATCTGCGTGGTCTCGATAGCACCACCCCCTTCCACACCAGGAGGCGTGACCGTTTTTTCGTAGAACAAAACGGTGGGGTCAGCAGCAAAGCTGATCAGGGTCTGGTAGCCGTCATCCAATCGGGCCATAACACTTCTCCTTTACGTATTCTGCACGTATGTGATGGTTCCGTTCAAGGTGAATAGATTCCGCCTTTGTCCATCAGGCTCCTGTCCGAGGGCCAGTATAGTGCCTGTCTGTTTCACCGCTTGTATTGTATACGAATCCCCGTCGATTGCAACCCTTTCCCGTAGCAGACTGTCCAGGTGAGACGCCACTAACTTCATCCGGGCATAGGCCGTAGTGTGGTCTGCACCGCGCACCATGACCTGAAAACCTGGCTTTCCGACGCTTTCACCCGTACCCTGCATCCTGCCCTCTCGTATACCGGCCGTGTCATACACACAGACCGCGTCGTCAGGCTCGCTCGGAATGTGACCGACGAAAATAGGCCAGGCCCCGGTCGAGTTCTTCGAACGCAGCACTCCGACACCACCGGCCACGAGGCTGGCACGGAGTATTTCGGCCGGTGTGTTGTCGTGGCTCATTCTGCCCCTCCCGCGATGGCTTTGATACGGTCTCGCTTCTCACGGAGTGGTTTTTCTAGGAACTTGGCACACCTGCCGGGCTTGTGCCGGGCTTCAAGGTTCTCGTGAACGTACAGAGCATAATCCGTTCCGTAGCTCACGACAACCTCTACATCAAACCCGGTTCCCTCCGGTCTGGTGTTTGCCGAAGCGCGGAGTATGTTCTTGTCAATAGGAACGATCTTCTGGCTCTCGCGCTGGAGGAAAAGACCAGCCCGATACAGATTCCTACGGAAGGCCTTCTCAGCCCCCCGTTTGTGGGCCTGCAACGCCCGCTGAATCTCTTTCACACCTTGCACGCTCATAGGTATGCAGTCCTCAAAAACTCGGTAGCCTTGAGGTTCGGCAGTTTGTCAACCCGCCGCACTTCGAAGGCCCCCTCATTATTCCTCGGGTCGGCCTCGTCCGTCAGGTCGGCACGGTCACCCAGCCACAGGAAACCACCTACCACGACCTCGCTGCCATCCAAGAGCACCGGCACAAACACCACCGCGTTCGAAATCTGGGTGGTGCCCTGGGCGTCGAGGAATTGCTCGGCCTTGTCCTCCCATCGAACACGGCTGTTCACATCATCTGCCAAGGTCAGTTCCACGAGAGAACCGTAGCCCGGCCGTCCGAAGTCATCCGGCACCGCAGGCGGCCAGTAAACAGCGTTCTGTTTCCGCATCCTCGAGATGATGCCCACAACATGTTCCTTATGAACCGGGCTTCAGCACAGCGATAGTTACACTCGTTACGGCGTCGTAGGTAAGCTGTGCCTTACCATCGGAGTCATTGTAGGTGCCAGTTGGGAACGGTCCTATCATGCGGTCTTCGCCCGCTGGGACCGCGAGGTCGCGGTCGGCCACTGCCAGGCCATCCACAGTGGCCACCGTTTCGATGGTGACCGTGTGCGAACTTCCGTCGTCGTTCTTGACGTGGATGAATTCACTTCCGGTGTTTGCGAACTCGTCGCCCCCGGAAGCCGCCACACTATATACAGCCTTGAGCCCTGATCGGCTGATTGTCTGTGCCGTCAATGTGGCCATGGCATTACTCCTTAGTACACATCCTGTTCCGGAATGTCATCCGGGTGCGTTCCCATCCATGCCCCGGATACCACCGGCGCACCCTTCTTGGTCTGTTGGTTCAACTTGGCTAGGCCGCCGTTTGTGTCAAGACGCATTGCAATCTGGCCGTAATGCGAGGTATCGAATCCGAGGTCAACCTTGGATTGTGCGGTACCGCTTACAGACCCAGCACGTTCACTGACCATACGGGGGTCTCGAACGGTATAGAAGTGGGCTGCTAGCCAACGCTCGATTAGCTCGAGCCGGTCATCGTTATACTCGTCATCCGGTCCAGCGTCCCCGGTGCAGCACTCGGTCACAAGCTCGTTCGCGACCGTGATGTAAGGGAGCATCGCAGCATCGTCTGGAACTATCTCGGGATCGAGCTCAATGATGCCCTCGATGTTGTCCTTTGTAGTCCGCATATCTGGGCATCTCCACTACTCACCTTCGTCGGCAAGGAGCTCCTCGATGAAACAATCGACGGCCTTCCTCTTGAGGGGCTTCTCGTTCGCGGGCTCTTTCCCGCCATCGTCGTAGACGTACCAACCGCGCTTGTCTTTCAACACACGCATGTCGGCTTCCTGGGCAGAGGGGAACTCTCCCGTTACGTCTGTGGTTCCCTCGGGCAGAACATCGGTGGCCCCGGTCTCCGCCGCTTTCTGCACGGCGGTCTTCTTCTCTTCGGGGGTATCGACGCTCTGAACTACGGGGGCCGGGGCTGGGGCCGGTTCCTCGATTACGCGCTCAAACTTACCGCGAAACTTCTTGCAAAGGTCCGGGTCATCCGACTGAAACACGCCGCCCTTCGGAACAGTCGTCCCGTCCAGCAACGTGTGTAAGCCGCCCATGTTCTTGTATGTTAGCATGACGATGGTCTCCTGTGTTGGTTAAGGCTCCAGGCGGCCAAGGGCGGCCGCCTGGAGCACAGAACATTAGGTCACAGGCCCGTATTACACAGAGCCGTGAACAATGCCCGTCGCGTCGTTGTAATCGGAGCGGAGCTGCGGCACCATAATGCACATAACCTTGAAGTTAAGCTGCATTCCACCGTGGCTCTCCCACTGGACCGTTGTGAGATCCATGCCGATAACCATACGAGCCACGTCCGAGGTCATTTGCACGAGCAGCAACGTAGTATCGCTGAGGTAGTCGGCCTGTTTCACCGCCGTAATTCCGTCGATAGCGGCCAGGCGCTGGCGCATCGTATTGTCGCCTTTGGACGTGCTGTAATCCTCGTCCATGTACACACTCCAGCCAGGAGAATAGTACAAGGCCCACGGGCCGTAATAGCCCGCGTCGATGCTCTTCTTCCGCATAGCAAGCACCTGAGCCACGGTCGTCGCGTGGTTGTCGCTTGCGGGCGCGGTCAAGGTGTGGGTAAGCCGGTCGGTGAAGTTCGTGTAGCCGTACACCGTTCCGCCTCCGTAGGTGTAGGTATTGACCTCACCGAGGAGCAGCTTTTCGACCTCTTCTGCGACCTTGCGTCCGGCCAACTCAGCGTTGGTCGTGTCCAGGGGGCTTCCACCGTTGCGGCTCGCCATGACCTGACGGGCACTGAACTGAAAGTCCTTATGGACAATCGGCAAGGGCAGCGCGGTCAGCTCGAACTGCGGGCGGTCACTGTCACCTTCGCGGAGACCGTCCATGCTGATACTCGCATCGCCAATGTCACTCATTGCCTCGTGCTCGAGCACAGTCTTCCCGAGTCCGTTCGGGATCACATACTGAAGCCCCGCAGCACGCAAGTCAGCAACTGCAGTCAAGCGCGGCTTGGCGGCCTTGATGATGGCCGTGTCGAGCTGGACCCAGTCATCCTTCCGCAGGGTCGCCACGGCATTGGTCACAAGAGCCTGATAGATCGGTTTCCCGTCCTTGTCCACCCGGCCCGTGTTCACCGTGATGTAGCTCCGCCCGTCCCTGCCCTGATAGGGGCGAAGGGCGTTCGCGTCAAAATTGTTGGCCATCAGGACGCTTGCAACATTGCCCTGAGCCTGGCCGTTCAGGATGAAGTTCATTCCTATTCTCCTTCCATTCGTTCAGTAGCACTATGCTGCCAAACCTCGGTTACAGACCCATGACACGGCACCTAAGCAGCGCTGCCGCTGCCAGAGCACCACCGGAATCTTCCAGGGCCATCAGTCGCCCAACCGCCGCGTTCCCGACCAGGAGCGCAACGTTTTGGATCTCTGGGATCATCACTCCCAAGTTACCAGCGTCGTCACCAGCCAAAGTCAGGTTGATGATCAGCCGGTTGCCAGGCTCAAGGCCGGTCGGTGTGATAGTAAAGTCCAGGTTAGCCATGGTCAAACTGTTGCATGCTTGGGCCGCCGTAGCACATATGTCACTACCCACAAGGCCAGTACCAGCATCGACCCAGACCTCGGCGTCGAGCGAGACTGCCGTAGTGTTTTCATCGGCAACGGTCGTCAGCATGCCCGCTTTGCAGCGAAGGGTAATCGCAGAGCCCGCACGGTACTCAGGCGGGAGCACAAACTCGAACGCACACTTCTCGTCGGTCGCGGCACCACCAAAGTCCACGCCCTGAAGGGTCGGGGCGTCCGTGCCGGGTGTGCCGGTAATCAGGCCCATATCGTCGTTCGCTGCGGCTGCCGGTAGGTCCGTTGCCATCGCATCCCAGACCTTGGCGCTAGTCAACGAAAGCTTGTACTCTGCCGTCGCCGCCGAACTGACCTCAATGAACTTTCCGCTGCCGGAACCCTCGACGTCCAGGTAGTCCCCGACGTCGATGTCCTCACCCAGCTTCACGAGCACATGTACCACGTCTCCCGGGATCGGGTAATACAGGAAGAGGATATCCCCGTCTGCATAGGCGTCGTCAACAGTCTGGCCTTCCAGCGCATTCTCCTTCGCCAGAACGATACCCCGTCCAGCAGCAACGTCCGCTGCCAGCGTTTCGGGGTCCCAGCAACCATCGGCTGCCAACCGTACCGCCTCGCCTGGGCTAATAGCGGCATCCGCCTCGCCTTCGTCATGGTGGCCCTTGCCGCGAAGCACGATTGTATTCAAGTTATCGGCCATCGTCTTTTCTCCTTTTGTCGTTAGCCTTCAGTACCAAAACTCATCACGGGAGGCGTCAAGGGTTGTTCGTCCTCAACGTTCTGGACCGGTCCAGCAAGGGTCGATGCCCCCGCAAACATGGGGATTATATTGCTCTCATTGGCCTGCGGCGCGTTAGCCTCGGCCAGGGCCGCAAGGCCCCGGAGCTCCTGCATGCCTTTCGTGGCAAGAAACTCCTTCGAGAACTGGTTGGCCTTGTTCGCCGTGATCTTGGCAATCAGACCGTCCTTTTGCTCACGGTGAGCCGCCAAGCCGCTCGTAAGCACATCACGGAATTCCAGAGGAGCGTTCCGTACATACTGTTCCATCGTCACGGGCTTTTCCTCGGGAGCGGGCTTTTCCTCGAGTGCAGGTTTCTCCCCGGCCTCGTTCTGCTCGGCCTCGGCCTCTTCTTCGGTGGGCAATATCTTCTCTAACACCGCCGCCTCAAGGGCCGTCAGAGCCTCGCGATCCTCTTCGCTCCACTTCGTCCGCGCGTTCGCGATGAGGGCTTCTATCAGCTTGTCCTTCTCCATCTTGTTTCTCCTTTCGTTCGCTACACTGGGCGTCTCGCCCTCTTTGTCCACACTATTTCCTACGAACGCACCCCCGACGGTGCGGTATTCCGTCACGCGGAGCACCTCTTCGGGCTCCCCGGTGATCTCAACCCCAGTGTCGCTCGAAGAAAAGCCGAGCTTAAACAGCCTCTTTTCGTCCTCGTGTTCGTAGACGAAGAAGCTATCGTACACATCCACAATCCACACGGACGGGGGGTCCTTACCAATTCCTTGACCAAGCTTCTCTACGAGCGCCTTGTGCAGGGCGGAATGGATGTTCGAGTGCGACATCGCATTCCCCACCATGCGCCGCACAATGTCCAGTTGGCGTGCGAATAGGCCGGTGAGATCAAGCCCTTCGGCTTTGGCCGTCTCGTTAAGCATAAGCAATCCCGCACCGTCCGCGATACTACAAGCCCCAACCTTGTCCGGCAGGAGGGCCAAGTGATCGGGCTGGTGGTTAGTCGCAATAGCGTCATACGCCTCGCCGTTCCACTCGCCGGGCTCACCCACATTGTCGGTGAACAACCCCGTGCTCACCTCCATCATCTTGTTCGCTTCAAGCGCGTCTAGCACCCGGCTATCCACGGCCCTAGCCCTTTTCTGATCAATCCAAGCCTCCGCACGAAGCTTCCCATCCCATCGTGTGTTCATCAACATCCCGATTTGCTGGCGCTCGAGGATATCAGGATCACATGCACTCACACCCTGGCCGTTGATTTGCGGGTGGTACACTACGATGGGCTTCATGTTCCAGGCGGGCACCGCCCTCTTGCACTCGACTTCCTGATACAGGAGCGGCCCACCAGAACCTCTGTGGACGCCTTCTGTCAACATCGCTAGCGGTGCAACTGTATAGTCACGGTCGTGGAGGCGTTCCTGCCGGATGGCCGCGTTGGCCAAATTGAACGTCAGCGTCGTGAACATCTCGTTCTCCTGTCATGTTTAGTATAGCACATCTTTGACCAGAAGCAAGGGAAATCTTTACCCCACAGCGTCCTTTTCAGCTAGGGTCTTCTTTGCCATAGCTGCCCATTCCGAGAAGTCGTTCAGGTATGGATGACGTTCCGCCCTTTTTGCTGCACGAGCCTCGGCAGCCGCTCGCTTGGCCTTATTGACCACAAGCCCAATCATCGCGTCCACCGCAGTCGACCCCAGCAGGGCCAACAAATCCAGGCCCCGCTCTTTCCCATAGCGCACCGCCGCGTCGATTGCTAGCTGACGGGCCTCGGCACGCTCGTCATCCGTCAACGTTCCGTCTTCTCTTCCGGCCTGGATGCCCCGCACATAAGCCTCATAAGCTTTTTCGGCTCCAAGCTCGAGACACTCCAGCGCTTCCGCCTTCTTCCCGGTCACACGAGCCTGCCACCAATCGCTGGCCTTAATCCACGCCCACACTGCCGCCAGCGAAGATAGAGCCAGGTTCAGCACCATTGGGCTCTCCAGGAGCTTTGTCAAAATATTCATCGCCGCTTCCTCCGTTTACGTTGCCGTGGCATCTTGAATCGGACAGAAAACCACTTAAACTTCCCGATGCGTTTCAGAAGGTCTTTCATGCTTCCGACCTACCGAAAAAGCCTAGCCTCAGGACTTGGCCTTGGACTTTTTTGGGACGGAGGCCTCCTCGGAAGCCTCCGTCTTCGGGGGAGATGCCGCCACAGGGGAGGACGCCTGTGGCATGGTGGCGGTTCGGGGCGCGTTGGGGTGCGCGCCCTTAGTGCGCTTGGTATTGAATCTCGGGTCCAGCTTGCCGGAACCTCGCTTACGGTCTGCCATCTCTAGTCTCCTCAAGCTATGCTATGACCAACGTATCGAACGACCATAGTATAGCGAAAGGAACGTCAGAACGCAAGGGGAATTATCGGGAAGGAGTTTTACACAACCTCGTCCGGATAGCAAAAGAAGGACGCCCGGCACACCCGAGCCGGTGTCAACCTCAAACCAAGGCCCCACACAGAGTGAAGGAACTTCTTATAAGCGGCGTCTTTTGGCATAGTAATAGTCACCACCCCCTTGAAGTTATCATAGTAGATCTCCGCCGCTAGACGAGCCACCATTGACAACACAACGTCCCGGCCAGCGAAAATACGATATGGATAATCCGTGCCCTCTGATTTCCGAATAAGACCAAGATCGTCGTGGAACCTTTGGAGGTTTACTAGGTGGGAATGCTTCCGCGCCCGGATCATCATGAGTTCCGGATGCGGTTTGCCGTCCGGCCCATGGGCACAGACGATTGAGTAGAAACCGTGTTTGGTAGCGAGCCACATGTCTACGCTTCCGCGAGGAACTCGTCGAAATACATATCCTGCGCCACCGCGTCTTTCCACCGGGCAAGCGCCTCATGTACATCATCGGCAGGAAGATTACTTTCGATGTAAGGAACCACCCCCGCCACCAACTCGCCCCCTCGGTAGAACAGGATGTCCCGGCCGTCGTTATCCAGCACCGCCTTGTCATAATATAGATGATGTATATGCCCCTGGTGCTCTGGGAAGATAGCGCACCAGCGCAGGTAGGTGCCTTCCTCGTCCTCACGCCATAATGCCCCGGCCAGCGTGAGCTCAATATCGGGAGACATAAGTGAGATCACACCGCCTTTGGCGATCAGTTCGGTTAGTCTTTCTTTCACGGTCATTACAGGTTCCTCTTCTTAGGTGCCTTTGTCGTAATCACAATGTCCTCGACTGGCCTCCCATCAGGCAGAGTCGTAATTCCCCGGTCCTTGAACACCTTTAGCACACTCGCGCGCTCATCGGGCCGTATGCGTATATAATCAAGGTCGGCCAAACTAAGACCTTCCTTAAAGATGGTCTCGTTGCCAGAATTCCTGGCATAGGCTTTGAATTGCTCAATAGTCGAGGCTCTCTTGTGAAGAGCGCTAATACTACCGAATGTGTCACTGCTATAGCTGATCGGGTCCTGTCTAGCCAGCAGGCTCGGCCGGAAGAAGAACCCATGCGCCTGCACGCTAGCCACCTTCTTAATACGTGTAAAGAAGTAGCTACCGCCACCAGAATTGATGTCACTGCTGCTCGAAGCACCGCCTGTTAGGCCTACACTAACACCCTTCCGAATACGGCCGGTTGTGCTTGTAAACTCACCGCCGCTGTCCAGAATATTCGCAAGCGTCTTCGATACAGCCCCCGTGGGGCTTTCTGAGAGGCCTTTCGTCGTGTGTTGAATAGTGTAATCGGACATCTCCCTGCGGACGTCGTCTTCGCTCAGGTCCCACCGCATCCAATGGCGGAAACCACTGCCGTCCGCGTTCGAAGCTACACCGGCTGGGTCATATTGTGCCACCTTATCAAGGTCCACCTGCATATTCTTCTTCACCCACTTCTTGAGTTGTGTCACTTTTTCCTCGTCAGTGATGCTCTTGTTCTCCCAGATAGTCTTATAACCACTACTTGTATGCTTGCCCCGCAGGTACACGCCCCGGTGAATGTAGAGCGCCTCCTCGAAGGCCGGAGGGGGTGGTGCTATATCAAGCCCGAGATTCTTTAGGATACTCAGAGCATCGTCGATGCGTTCCTGGGTTACCTCACCATCCACAGTAATGCTGATAGTTCCATGCATCGCCCGGCCCTTCGCCTGATTAAACCCACCATCGTTCGGGAGGAACTTTACCTCCACCCCCTCAGCCGCATCGCCCATATCGATGATGTACGCCTCGCTGCTGAAATTATTGTGTCCAGTATTCACGCGGCCAGTGCCGTTCTTGAAGTCAGCAGTAGGGAAGTCTATTCCGCTATCCCGACGGACCCGCATGTCACGTCGCCTGGGTTGGGGCACGGCCGCCTTGGGCTTAGGTTTGTGAACATACTGAGACAACAACCCTTTCGGCAGCGTCTTTCCAGTCCTCTTTGCCGTCTCGATCTCGTCAATAGCGACCGCATAGTGCTTGAGCATTTTCTTTTTGTCGCCGGTAGCCGTCTTCAGCTTCTTGACAACCTGCTCCTTGGCCTTGGCAAACTTGTCCAAGATTGTGGTATTGAACTTCCCATCACCCGCGTGTATGCTAACAGTTTTCGCTCCAGCCAACACCACATCCCAGTAGGCGTCATCGGGGTGAACATTCGGGTTCGTGACCGTAGGAGCCGCCGCCCGTTGCGCCCGTTCCAACTCATCCCCCAAGGTTGCTTTTACCTTCTCGCTACCCTCATGGGTCACCTTGAGCTGTACACGAGTTTGGGGTTTATTGTCACGCCCGAGCTGTTCCCACACAAGGATGTTATCGTCTTCGATGTCGTTCTTATCACCCGCTAGGTTGACCCCGTTGCTTTTGGCCGCCTTGGCCCGTGGGGCAGCGTCGGGGGTGTTACCGTACTCGGCCCGGCGTTTGCCCACAGGCACGGCCCTGGGTCGCCTGACGGCCGGTCTAGAGGGCAGCCGGGAGGCCAGGTCGTCAATACGGGCCGCCATAGTACCGCGAAGGCCATCATCTACAATAGCTGCGAGCACATCCTGTTTGTGCGCCACGATATACCGGATCTGCTGATGGATCTCGTCGTCGGTGAGGTCCTCAAAGATGGCAGCGGTGACCTCGTTGTGTTTGGGATCCCGCATAGTAGCCAGATCTGTCACCTTATTCTTCCACGTTCTCTTCATCCCGCCCTGCGCCCGGTAGAGCAAAGCGCCGCCGTTGTCAATGCGGTAAGCCTTGCCCCCAACGACCATGATGTTGTCGAAGCTCAGCCCGCCGACGTCGTGGTTGGCAAACAACGCATCTGCTACAGCCCCCTTCCGGATTTGCGCATACATCTCCTTGATCTTGACAACGCTCTTGCCCACCTTCCATTCGGCAAGCGTCTGGCCACCCTCCAGGAACTCGGTGATTTTCATCGGGCCGCCAGGAGCATTGATAATTTTCCCCTTCGGCACCGCAATCCCCAGCCGCCTGTACAGTTCATCTGCCAGGCCCTCGCTACGGAGGTGGTCTGGATCTATTTTGCTCCCGCTCACATCCTTCACGACCCAGTGTTTGCCCGCCTTGTCCTTGGCCTTCCAGGGCTTAGTGGAACCGGGAAGGTTTGCCACCTTCTTCAAATCGCGCTCGAGGGGCACCTCAATCGTCTCGGTAAGGATTGGAGCCGTAGGCGGTGCCCCCGGTAGTTTTCCCATCTTGGCAAGCACAAGCGGCTCTTCGAGGAATTCGTCAAAGGCTTCCGCCGCTTGTCCGGGCAGCGCATATGTCTTAGGGGAGGTGGCGATGAACTTGTCGGTGAGATCGGCTGCCTGCGTGTCGCTGAGCCCGTGCCCCTTCAGCTTGTCATAGATAGCGCCCTTCTTCAGTTTGCCGCTCTTGAAGAAGTCCTTCTCGTCCCATACCGTTGCTGGCAAAGCCGCTCGAGGCCTGGTCCACCCCATTATATCTTCTATTTCCTCACCAGATGGGAAACGCGGGGCGGGTATGTCATCGATTTTACCATACAGGTTCGGATGAGCCTTCTTGAACATATTGAAATGCTCGGCTAACATTTCATGGTCGAAGTCGTCTAGCCAGCCAGGGGCTAGCTTTTTTTCCTCGGCCCACTCCATAAGCGTGTCACTTAGGTCCAAATAATCAACATCGTCTGGATGAAGATGGCCTTTAGATAACGCTTCAGCGACATCGTCGTGGAGGTCTCCAGTAAACTCGTCAGCCGAGACCAAGGCCGGGTGTGGTTTAGGTGTCGGTTTGGCAGCGGGTGGTTTGGGCACAGTCTTCGGGGCCTTCTTCAACCCGTCTATGATGGCCTTCTGCGTTACCACATCATCAGCGACGCCGAGGAGGTCTGTGGACACGTCCTTCGGGAGCGTCGTTAGGTGCCACCCTTTCTCGGACAACACCTTGTTCAGCCCGTCAACGTTGAGCTTTTGCTTGGTCCCTGGGTTGACCCAGTCCGCATCCACCACACCGCCGCCGAACTTCGGTTTGGCGAAATGTTTCTGGGCCATGTCCAGCTTGACTCTGTGGGAATGGGCCGCCTTTGCCGCTACCGCCTTCGCAGCATCTAGGCTGTCCTTACCGCTACTTACCACACCAGCGAACAGCTTCGGATCACCTCCCGAAAGATGTTTGTAGGCGGCCTGCAACACCGCCGTATCCCGTGCCACCACCGTCGCGCTCTTGCTCTGCGCAATAGCGGCTAGGGCTTCGTCATAGGTCATCCATTTCGTACCGGCTGTCTCCAGGTCCATGAGGCCAGGGTCGAAGCCAGAGGACTTTCCTAGGAAGTAGTTGGTCTGTGTCTGCGTGCCCTTGAATTTGCCCGGTAGGATGTCGTGGATGGTGGCTATGTACCCGGTCTCCTCGCCCAGTTCCTTGAGGGCGGTCGAGCCCGGTGGCCACCCACCGCCCTTCGCAAAGGTCCAGTGCGTTCCACCGAAGTGGTCGGTGGGCTCGCGCAGGAGCACACGGCCCTGATCGTCGAAGAGGACGACGCCGTAGCTTTGGCGCTTGACACTCCCAGCCGGTAGCTGCTCCCAGCCCGGCACAAGCCTATAGTCCGCATGGTCTAGCACCTCTGCCACAGGGCCGGTGCCGGACCAGGCCTTCACAGCCTTTGCCGCGTCATCGGTGAGAGCCTTCGTCGCCTTCTTGGCAGCCACCATTTCGCTTAGGACTTCGGCCTGCGCCTGGAGAGTGGGTTTTGTGGGCTCTAGTACCTTCCTAGCCTTCGCGGCTTTACTAAAGGACAACCATTCTATATCCGACACTTTCAACCCCTGCGCTTTTACCCACGCTTCCGCGCCTTCAATAAGGAAGTCTGGTTCCTTACCACCCCCAGGGTAGAAAATCATCTCGTCCGTGATGCCATATTTCTTCTTTGTCATCCCGATCTTCACGGCGAGGGAATGGGCGGTAGCCGCAACGGCCTTCTTCTTCCTGGCTACCTTAACCGCTGCAATAGATGCCTTGGCCTTTTCTGCTTTGGCAGCGGCCTTCGCCGAGATCCAAGCCTTACTACCCGGTTTCAGCTTCCCGCTCACAGTAGTCATATCCGCCCCGGCCCACCGGCTGGCCTTACGAGCGGCAGTAGCACTCAGCTTCGGGTGCTCTGCCTTGATGCTTTGGCGCAACCGGGCAGCCGCTTCGTCCTTATGCCAGACCTGTCCAGTAGTCTTGCCAGTGGGTTTTGTACCAGGCGGCGCGAGGCCCTGCTCCGGCCCGGCCCAGGTGGTCTTTGTTGTGCCCCCAATGTGTTCCCCCACATTCGCCGGGATCCAAGCACACCGGCAATTACTTGCAATTATACCGCCGATGCTATATACTGTGCTTATTGTCTGTACATCATACACCGGAAAGGAGGAGACATGAAACTTCCTGACACAGGAGATCTTATCGAATTGCACGTGAGGCAAAGATGGTCCTTGAACCGTATCGCCAAACACTATGGGGTCAAGTGGGATACAATCAAGGCCCACTTCGACAAGGCGGGTTTCGATCCCTGGAACGCCACCCGCCAAAACCGCGTCCAAGTCGATGTTACCAAGATTGTTAAGCTTTTTCAGAACGGGGTGTCGGTCAAGGCAATCGCAAAGGAGCTTAATATTACCAGGAGCGTTGTTCAAAACCGCCTGCGCACCATTGGATTCCGTACTCGAAATGGCACCGAGGCGAACTTGCTTCGCTTTCAAAACACATCCAAGAAGGAACGCCAACGCATCACGGCAGCGGCCCATGCTGCTGTCCGAGGTATGCGCCGTACTGAAGAAGATTTGTGCAAGCGTGCTCAAGGCAAAGCGGCTAAACCCTCCCTCACAGAATGGGAGCGTGTTGTACAAGCCGGGCTCACGTCCGTGGGTCTTCCCACTACGCCCCAATATGCCATCGGCAAATACAATGTCGATCTTCTCATCACAGAAACGCCCTTCATTGTGGAGGTATTCGGGGGCGGTTGGCACGCATACGGTTGGCACGCCGAGCGTTTTCGTAGCCGCTACGAATTCATCCGCAACACGGGCTACGTCGTGTTTATAATCTGGTGCCTTACCCCTTCCGTGGAACCCCGTATCTACCACAAGATCAAGACCGTCGTAGACCGCTTCCGCGCGGGCGAAACCATATTTCGTGAGCAGTACGTGTGCCGGAGTGACGGTGATATGACGGCCCCCTACTGTGACAAGCTTGATTATCTCACCGGTGTAATGTGTTTTGAGCATTGCCAACGCACCGGGAGCTAATATCCGCATATCCCCTGCCACACAGTTCGGGTGCCGAGGAATCATCCCCCGTGCTTCCTTCACCGTTAGGATGACGCCCTCGAGCGGGGCACACAGTTCGCAGACGACGCTATCGGTGGCCGTACTCCATTCGGCCATGACGCCGACCTCGTCAATGTTCATGGCCTCGAAGGAATCGAGCTGGCCTTCGGCGTGAGCATGAACCAACTCGGTACGGGCAATGACACGGGCACGCTTCCTCTCGATCCCGCTCACACTATTACTGAGCTCACGGGCGAGAGCCTCCGCCCCCTTCCCTTGGGCAATCCCCTGGGCCAGGATACGGCTCATTTCCTGGTCCATCGCAGCGGTAACACCTTCAAGCTGGCTATAGGCGCGGGTGCTAAGCATCCGGAGCTTGCCCTGAGCGGTGGGCGAGTTGAACGACATGTCCAGAAAGGCCTTCTTGCCACCCTCGATGAACTCGAAGCTTTTCCCGGCAGCAACGATGTCCGCCGCGTGGGCGTCGGTGTAAGCCCGCATCATCCCCTTCTTGTAGGCGCTTCCGATGTAGGGTTCGAGCCACGGGGTCTTCTGGTTCGGTCCGCTCACCTCGAGGATACCCGCCTTCGTTTGTTCTTTCAGCCATCCTCGGTAAGCATCAAGCTTTACGTCGTCAGTCTCGAAACGCCAGCGGGTATTCGTGACGAGGGCGGTGTTAAGTATAGCCTCTAGAGGGATCGTGCGACTCGTGGCAACCTGCACCGCCCCTGCGTGCTTTTTTGCAGCCTTAGCATCGGCCCTGAGACCAAATGCGTCCTCAACATCCACCAACTGAACGATTGCTCGGCGAAGTGCCGAGAAGCGCCGGGCCATCTCAGCAGTAAGCTGTCGTCGCAGCATCGTCGTTCTGGTAGGGTCCATCCTGATGGGGTTCTGGACCTTCGTTCGCTTCTTAGCATTGATAACGAGGGGTTCCTGGAAAACAACGGCCATTATTCAAACCTCTCAGTTCATTATTCCATTCGCATCACAAGCACTTCCCGCACGGCACACCATGGAATAGATAGCGTGCCACAAGCCTGTGTCTGTTCAACGTCCATGTGTGGGGCCAGCGTCATTCGATCCTTCGCAACATGCCAGACCCATCCCACGCTCATCAGCTCTATCACGTCACCGTCCATGTCATCCCGCTGCACCCACCCGTTCTCGTAGCCTCTGCTATCGACCCAGGTGACCCGTACAAGTTGGCCTACACGCGGAAGCTTCCTAGCCATGATGTTCCTCCAAGAGTCTAGTGATGTACCGTCCATACGAGGCGCTTGGTAAACCAGCCCCGGATAGCATTACTCCGAAGTTCCTCCCGCGTATCAACATAGTACTCTGCCTGGAAGTAGTTGCACCCGGCCATGAGGGCATCCGGATAGTGCTCAACCAGGCGGTTCAGAGCGCCCCGCGTTCGTGGACCAACAACCCCATCCACAATCAGCTCTGTCCAGCTACGGGGCCTCAGGAGATTGTATGCACGCTGCGCAAACTTAGCTCCATTTGCTAGGCCACAGTTGACGGCCGCTTCTAGCATCTCCACACGGAGCGGCTGGTAGTCAATTTCGCTCAGGCACAGCGGTTTCCAGAACTCCTCCATGTAGAACAGCTCGGCCGTCCTGCGGGTCGGCGGCCCGTCCTCCCAATACTGCGGCCAATGCACCTTCGAGATCCCAAACGCGGTGTCGCCACCGGGGTCCCAAGCATGGTTCGATGGACCGCCTTCGATGGTCAGGAGTTTTTCTAAGGCTTTCCGGAAGTTCTCGCCGTTCATAGCATCTCTCCCTCATCAACAAAACGGGTGTGGGCAAGCGGCAGGGAAGACCCCGCTATTCGGCCCGTCAGCCTAGCCCACACCCGTTGAGGTCGGTATAGCCGTTATCACGCTCACCTCACTATCTCCGGCGCTATGTGATACAGAACATCCATACACACATTTATTGACGTGACATAGCACCACAACCAGGTCAGGAGCAGGGCTATCATAGCACCCACGAAAACGTAATCCGCAACACTCCATCGAGTGTTCTGGTGTTGGGAGACGTTTTCGAGCTTATCCAACAACCTCATACCTTTTCTCCTTCTTCCTTAGCGAGGGCCTTTTCTTCCTCTGGGATCTCGCCCCCGGCCAGTTCAGGTGGTCTCGGCAACCGGGCTGGTACCACCTCCCCTTCATGCTCGATCCCCTCGATATGCTCGATGGCGGCTTCAATGATTGTCTCTGCCGTGTCTTTGTCCAGACCACAAATCAACGTCAGGAACTCCATCGGCGGGATCAGGGTATCCACACCACCGGCCACGTACTTCGCAAAGGCTTCCGTCTTCTTGGCGGCCACATCGGCTTTGTCCTGCTCGTTCGGTGATGTGAGGTCCGGCCAGTCGACGGTCCATCCCTGGGGCTCGGCGGTGGGGGCCAGCGTGCCATAGTTAACAAGGCGCTGCAGGATGGGGTCGATAATCATCGGTGTCACGTATCGTTTCTGCCGGTTCTGGAGGCGGCCTTCCCAGGCTTTAGTGGCCTGGTCACCGGACACAACACCTTCCTCAATCCCCATGAACACTCGGAACGGAACGCCGAGCACCACGCAGATAGCCTTCACCTGCACCTCGAACGAGGACGTGGGGTCAGCAATCTGCGGTGCCAGGGATTTCGCGCTCATCCCGACGAGACTGATATAGCGTTGCAGCCCGTTCATGTAGTTGAACATCATTGTACGGGTGGCGTCCTCGTCGAGCTCGGCGTTCTCAAGGCCCGGTTGCGTCTCCAGGGATACGCCGGGGAAGCCGCCGCGCCAATACATCTCGCCGCTGCCGCCAAGCACCTTCCGGAGGTCATAGAGACGGTTCCACACCGGTTCCATACGGGGCGTGCCAAGGACCTCGGATGTTTTCCGGTTGTCCGCGATGTGAGTAATGCGCGTCCAATGTACTCGGGCCTGCGATATGTTCGGTGGAGATACCGCAGCGCCGCTCTCGAAGCGCCGAGGATCTGCCAGGGAAACGTTGTACGTCTGGGGGAGGCCATAACGCGGGTTTGAGAGATCTGTCTCGTAGGATGCAATAGCCACGAGCGACTCGTCCAGCACTCGGATATACATCACCCGGCGTTCGGGCGGCTTGCCCTCATATGGCTTACCCGTGGTTTCCTCCCAGCTCTCCCACCCATCGACTGGCTCACTGAGGTTCTTCCCGTCATCAAGGCCCCATAGAACGACGCCATAGTGGCCCACACCACTTAATTCGTCCGCCCGCTGCATATAGTGAAGTAAGTGGAGACGTCTTTCCATGGCGTCTAGGGATCGTTCGAAGTCCGTTTCTTGCTCTGCATCCGGGTCCTCGTAGATGCGGGGAAACTTCTTCCATGTCTCCTGCGGGTAGACGTCAACCACCCGGCGTCCCAGTTCCCGGTCGTACATACGCCGATATTGTTCCTCCGTGATGGTCTTGGGGTAGCCACATTCGTCGTCGATGTCCCTGCGAGGGTCGAAAAGCTTTTGGAGCAGGTCGGAGCGCTGGGTCATCATATTGAATACAAGTTCGGGGCTACGGAGGATGGTGTTTAGCACCATCTCATCATTGGTTGCATCGACTTTTAGTGCCATGTGCTTTCTCCTGAAAAGTAGTCTTCTATCGATTAGGAAACACCCCGCACACACAGGCCAGGCAGACGTGTTCATAGTGACCAGACAGTGGTGATATGTCACCGTTTAGAGGGATCTTAGGGCGACCAATACAAGGAGCCATCAGACCACACAGGACACAACAATGGCTCGCCCACACTGCCTTATGTTTATCCACCTCTATGAGGATGTCATACAACGTCTCGGGTAGAAGTTGACAACACAACGGCTCGTGTGCCAACTTCTGCGTGAGCAGGTATGTGATTATACTAGCCTCGTCGACAGGGCCTCCCCTCTGTCTTAGAGCTGGTGTTTCATCACGCAAGCGCTGCACACGCTCAGCCACCTCCGGCTTCTTCAAGAAATGCTGCACGGCCAGACTAACAAACTCAAGGTATCCAACAGGCCAATGCTGCTGGAAGAGCTCTTTATGCCGGTCGCATATGGCATGAGACGGGTCAATGTCCAGCCTGATCACCATGTCACTTTCTTCCAGGCTCCCCGTGGGTGTTATGTCGGTGGATTAGACACACACAGCGTTGCGTTTCAATAGCCCTACGAATATCCGCAAGCTCTCGCAGGACGAGGTGAGCCGCCCTGACAACGACCAACAGCGTGAAGATCTGCCAAACCAAAACCAACTCCAACATCTCCGGTCTCCTCTCTCACATTATAACACACCGCGCAAGTGCCTCAACCCCTTCGTTTCCTCATACACTTCCTCCGCTCTTAGCACGGCCCGTGCCGCTGTACCCACAGCTATATCCCGCTGTCGTGACACACCGCACCTCAGTATCGTTTTTAGGACGATCTTCACCGGCCTGCCTCCTCGATGGCACGAGTATCTATGTGACACCGCCCACACGCCTAGAGAGGTTCGCCAGGATGGTAAAAGCACCAGCACCTGCATCCACCTGGTCCTTGTAGGCTGAGAATGGAAAATACCGCATCTCATCGACTAGAGTGATGTTCCACTGGGCTTCCCTCATCTTAAACACCCCCATATTGACCTGGGTGCTCCACTCGTCGGCCCGTTCTTCCTTGCTCCCCACGGCAGGCACCACCCGAACCCGATACCCAGCCAGACGCTTCACGGTTGCTTGAGCGCTCTCCTTACCGCCCGACCCAGGCTCCTGTTCCAAGCCAACAATTACGCGCTTTCCATCCCGGTGTGTTACGGCCTTTATCAGTCTCTCGCGCTCACCGCTATCGAGCTGTTCGCGAACAACGTCCAGGATCCACCAATTATCATCCGAGCCGTCTTTAGGGGCTCCAGCAGGCCGCCATCGTCCCATTAGGAAACCAACGGTGTAAGCCCCACCTCCTGCTGTGCCTGCCTTGTCCCAAAACCTACAAAGCCCGACCCAATGCTTAGATGTGAGCGGCGGCGGGACGTCTATCTCTATCCTTTCTGTCTTGAACATACCCCCACCTCGGGGCACTGGATGCTGTTGATATTGTCCGGCATAACCGTACTCCCCAAGGTCAATCTTGGCTTCATCAAGAATACTCCTTGAAAGCCGGACAGGGTCAAGGAGGCCATCCTCGGTATACCTGCGGCGGAGACGTACCGGCTTGACCTTGGGGCTACGTTCTGCAGGCAAGCAGATGTGGCGGATGTTCTCCTTCGACTTGCTCAGGAGGAATCCACTAGGATCGTTCTGATGCAGGCGCTGCATAATAAGCCAGGTGATCGTCACGTCTTTGTCTACCTTACGGGTAGGAAGCACTTCTGACATGAAGTTGTTTGCCATACCAAGCTCCACCTCAGATACACGGCTGGCTTGCTGAGGATCGAGGGGGTCGTCAACGATGATGAAATGGGCGTGGAATCCTACGGGAGACATTCCTCCTACAGTGCAAGCCATTCGGCCTCCCCCGGCATCGTTCATGAACAGGCTTTTTGTCCATTGGTCGTGGCTGGGCTTTACCTCAGGGAAGACTTTTCGGTAGAGTTCGCTTTCCTCCACCATACGACATTTCCTTCCTAATTCAAACGTGAGGTTCTGTGTGTGGGAGGCGGCAAGGACACGGATGTCCGGGCGGCGGGCGTGGAGCCATGCCGGGGCCATGATGCTTAGGATGGTCGATTTGGTCGTACCGGGCGGGATGTTCACGATGGTGTCGTGTAGTTTTGGTTCTCCTCGGAACACTCTTTCTGCGCCCTTCTGGAAAGTGTTGCAAAGATATTCGATGTGCCAGTTCCAAACCGGTTTTTCGGGGACTACGACGTACCAGAACTCCTGAAGGAAAGCATAGAAACTTTCGTGGCAGATGGACCGGACCAGCTCGGCCTCATTCACAGTGATATTAGCCCCTGGAACGGCACTGTGCGGTGTTATGGCCCCTGACATAGGTCAACCAACGCTCCCTGCTGTTTGGCCCGTAGGGCATCAAGCGCCTGCTGCTTCGCCCGCAGGGCATCAAGCACCTTCTTCCTGGTCTCAAGGTCGAGGTCTAGGTCCACAATGCGTATGGTGTGCTCATGCTGTAGGGTGCCGGTATGCTCGATTTCGATCTTTTCGCTGTAGCCCCGGTCCCTGCATTTCGTTTTCACCGCATGGATAACGGCGGCAGTATCCCCACAGGCTACTCGGCCGATAAAAGCCTGTTCGAAGAAGTTCTTTTTGTGCCAGTGGATCTCGTCCATCAGTTCGTGAAATTCCGGGTCGTTAGCACACCAGCCCTCATAGGTCTTCCGTGGGATACCGAGCTTGCGAAGGCTCTGGCTGATATTGAACATTGATTGCGTGAGGGAGTACACGAACAGATGCTGACGGGCACGTTTTCCGTGATACTTGAACAGGGCCTCCATACGCTCCATGCCGTTTTCAAGCTCCTCACACTCGTTAATCTCGTCCCACAGATCTTTAAGGTTGGGCGAGAGATGGTCATAGATGTACTGGTGGAAAGTCAGCTCGTTTCCAGGGTCCCTGTGGCGGCGTCCTCGGGCCAGGGCGTCGGCCAGGGCGGGGCGGTACCTGCACCATGCGACGAGGGTGTTTTGGGCCACCCCCAGGGCCTGCGCAATCTGCTTATCTGGGAGACCGTCACGGGCGAGTTCATAGGCCGTGACATACATTGTGTTCTCGAACTTACTGATGGGCATGTTGGGCCTCCTCGAGGCCTATTATACCGCTTTTCCCACCTACTCGCAAGCATACTTTGTAACAGTGAAAAACGCAATTACGGCTTCCCGGTCCAATCCCAACCACACTGTCGGCATTTATACCAGTATTCTCCAAACCAAGGCGCGCGAGGATCGGTCTCCGCTCCACACATCGGGCAGGGCATAATCACAAATTCGGGTTCTTCTTCTAACTCGATGGACATGGCTACCTTCTGGACGAACGCGGTTACCCACAGAGGTCTTTTTCCAGTGTTTTTACACGCTCCGCGAGCTCCACAAGCATGTCGCGGATCGCTTTGAGGGTGTTGTCTATCGAATCTGAATCAAACACTTCGCCTACCCGTGCCCGTGCCACGTCCAACTTCTCAAGATCCTTCTTCATGTTTCTTTCCTTTCTCCGAGAACTCGCCAATCTTCAGCAGGTACTTGGCCCTGCGCCAGGACTTGTCGGCCTCGCTCAGTGCCACCTTCCTGATTTTGGCCTCCCGCCTCTTCTCCCGCTTCCGCTTGAGCTGCCTCCGCTTCTCGTGCTTGGTCATGTCTGGCACCCTCCTTCACAACACACACACGGGCCACACAGGTCGTAGGGATCATCTAACCACACGGCCATGGGCACCATCCCAGGTGACCCGTTGAGCAGAAACCCACGCGCTAAGATCCGCGCAGCACAGCCCGCACAAAGGACAACCTCGGAATCATCACACAAAACACGCCATCCAACCAGGTTAGGATGGTGCTCGGCCTTCCTCGGCGCATAGGCAATCCGGCTCTTGGTCTCCGCCACATACTCCTTCGCTGTCATAGCTCCTCCGGTGGTCCTGGCAACACACAAGTTTGCATGTCCGCCGACTGTTTGATGAGGTTTCCCAGGGTAGCCAGTTCGTAATACGCCAGGTTGGCATTGTCGATGTCTCCAGCCTTACGGTGGGTGACGGCCGCTACGAGGTACGAACGGGCCTGGTCGAGCCAGAGCCTCAACCACTTGTCGTTTTCAGGATCGTAGTTCATGTCGTGTCTCCCAAACGTGCTGCGTGAAGTCCCCCAACGCCCTGACATGGCTGTTTCGCCAGGGCATCTTATCGCCGAGCGTCTTGATACGCCACCAACGCGGCGCGTCCTTCGGTTTTTCCTCCCACCGGATGCTGTCCGTCAACTCCTCCCTCGCCCGTTTCTTCTTCACCTGCTCGAGTAGTTCCGCAACCGTCTGTCCCATCGTTCGGTCTCCTCAGTGTCGGCCTCAGTCAAAGAACCTCGAACTCGATAGCGTAGCAGGTGAGGGTGCGTGTACCGCGCACCCTCACACGCACATGCACTTCACGCAGCCCTTCTTCATTCTCATAGGCGCGGTTGCTCGCGTAACCACGCATTTCCTCGCCGCCGCTGCTTACCATCCATACCGTCTGCATCATTCTGTCTCCTCTGCGGTAAGCACAAGCAACTGCGCGTCGAGCCGCTCTGACTCGCGCATCAGTTCGTTCAGCCTGTGCTCGGCCTCTTCGAGCTCGCCTTGGGTGACACCGTCCTCATACTCAACGGCCTCGCATTCACCCATCTCGTCCCAGAGGCCTGCCAGCTTCTGCTCAATTTCCCGTCTTGTCATCTTCCTGTCCTCCTTGGTTCGGGTTCAACTGTTCGTTACATTATTATTTTAACACAACGAAACCGAAAAGTCAAGGGGTTTCTTCAAATATTTTGCGATTATTCCAAAAAAGTTCTGCGAAGTTCCGCCACCTCTGCTGGGTCCGCCGCCGCCGCATCCTCACCGGTCTCAAGTTGAACATTGTAGGTCATGCCCGAGTAAACAGACAGCACATCCGCTAAACCCCGAGCCCTCGCTTGGGCCTCGGCCCCGGCATCAAAACACACGACCCGGATAGCATAGCGAGACATCGCCTTGAGCTGAGCCTCCGTGTATGCCGTGCCGCAAGTGGCCACGGCACCGGGGCCGGTAGCCCACACATCAATCGGCCCCTCATGAATGATAATAGCGTGCCGGGCGTAGTCCGTCCCGTAAAGGATCGATTTGTGCGGCACAGATTCTTCCCCCGCGCTAGCGCTAATATACCGCAGCCGCGCTCCGGGCTGGATAGAACGCGTCGTCCACGAGACAATCTCCCCGTGATGGTGTATCGGGATAAACAGCCGCCACGGCAACCGGGCGGTCTGACCTAGACCTTCCACGCCCCACAAATCAACCACCTGGGCGGCGTCTAAACCGCGAGCGGCCAGATAGGTATGGTGGCCCGGTAGTAAAGGCGTTCGACCCGCTGGTAGCACGAGACGGCCGGTTCTGCGTACAGTCGGGGTCTCATAGGCAGCGCTGTCTATCCGTTCGCGCATCGCCCGCTGTGATGCGCCTGTGAGCATAGCTAGAACACGGGCGGTGTTCTTTCGTCCACAGCGCCAGCACGACGATGCGCCCGTGCTGAGCGAGATGCCAAGATGAAACTTGCTGGTGTTCGAGCCACACCATGGGCAGTCCACCTGCACCCAGCCAGGACGGCCGTGCTTGTGTTCCGCCCCAGCATGAGGGATGTTGTGTTCTATGAGGACGTCACATATTTTAGGCATATTCTTCCTATTGATACTCTTGTTAGTACTCTTGCACACATCTTAGACAGAGCTTCAACCCACATGTCTTCCTTGTCGTACCCTCTGCTACTCTGTCTGTGCTACCACATCTGTCACACACACAATCCTCCACAGCACACACTTCCTCGACACGTTTCGCCGTTGCATCGAGATGCTTACGCTTCATTTGTGCCTCACAATGGAAAGCGTTTTCCCATCTCATTCCTCCTCACTTTCTTCGTTCAGCCATTCCTCGAGAGATTCCCTAACATCGAGCTCGTGTATTTTCTCACACAACCGACGGGCCAGCTCGTCCGGTGGCAGATTGGCGTTACTACCCCACCCAGCCCCAAGCTTGGTAAGCCGGGCCTTTACTCCCGCCCTCCGAGCACAGTCCTCCTCGTAGACATCGTCGTTCCTCCGGGCCTCCACCACCTCAGTAATAAGGTCGTTTATTACGGCGGGCTCCAGCGCATCTAGTTCCCAGCTCTCATCGCCATATTCCTCAACATAAGCACTACACCGGCTGTCCGTCACCTTCGCAGGATTAGGCGGGGGTTTATACCTTTCCACCTGGTCCATGTTAAGGGCAATACGAGTAAATTCGGTGCCGCCCATGAACATTTCGATGCGGTCGAAAATGTCCCGGCTCATGTCAATACCACTGGGGTCGTGGTCGCCAAGGTGAATAATGAGGGTGTCATATCCGGCATTGTGCCAGTGCAACAGCCTCTGGGCGGCCCGCCACATTTCGCTTTGCGAGGTATAACCACGGCAGGAAAAGTATGGAACGTCCAGCGGCTCACATGATTTCGCTACCACACCTACGAGGGCATCCTTTTCAACCCACACCTCCGGCCGCACTTTCTGCCGCTCCCACATATCAACATGATACCACCTGGCAAGCTGCACAAGGGCATCCTGAGCATCGTCGAAATGGGTGATGGTTCTGAGGTAGCGCGTGCGGTCGACGAGGTGGTTCCAGTCGATAAGCCCGGCCAACCTGGCATCGTTGACAATCTGACCAAGCCAACCATAGTTAGGATCGGAGTTCTTTGTACCGTCCTCACCTCTCACCCAACGGCCGTTTTCTTGTACCCACTTCCGGTTCTCCGGGAAGAGGTTGCGAGCCACAAACTGATAATACAACTGGCGCAGAGTCAGTTCGAACCCCTGCCTTTGATATTCCTCGAGCACGGCATTTGCAATATCAATCATCTCACGCCAGGGCAGGGAAAACCGGCGTTCGGGGATATAGCATATTTTAGGCATGGCTCTCTCCTGTTCTTAGATCATTTCCTCGCTTCAGGGAGCGCCATGTTCTCATTGACAGCCCTCCGAAGCAGCGCGATGACCGCCGCCTGCATGGTATAGCCCCGAGAGGCACAGTACGACTTGAACATCGCTTTCGTAACAACCGGTACATTCCGAACATGCACACCCGTCATATGATGACGCTTATTCACTTCCATTCTCTAGCACCTCAATTAGCTGGTTGAACACATCCATATCCCCGTCATAGATCTGACCATCCAGCGTAGCCCGTATAACCTCCTGTTTGGTCTGGATGATACGGCATAGATCTTCCTCAATAGTACCGCCCGCCACTAGGTAGTTCACCCAGGCCACACCATCCTGACCGATACGATGGATACGGTCCTCCGCCTGGATGTGGTCACCGGGCCGCCACCATAGTTCACAGAATGCCGCCGTGGAACACACTTCCTGGAGCCCATCAACACCAGTACCAGCGGCCTTGATGTTTCCTATAAATAGACGGGTCTGTTTGTCCTTCCGAAACTGGTCGACGGCCAGCTTCCTCCGGCGACCCACAACGTTACCGTCCACAGTAATATGCTTCGCCTTTACCCGGCGCTGGAGCACACCGATCATCTTCTGATGAACCGCGAACAACACAAGCTTCTCGTCCGGGTATTCGGAGAGGAATTCGTTGGCCCACTCCACGACGTTCCGTGCCTTCAGCCGAGCAGCCAGCCGCAAAAGGTAGCCAATACGCGTCACGGCAGCGGCCCGCAGGGCGCTAGTCAAACGCGACTTGTCATAGTTCTTCCGAAGCCACCCCACGAAATCGGCACTAGCGTGGGCATATTCATTCCTGTCGACAAGGTCCATGGGCACAACCCGGCGCACCTTCGCCGGGAGATCTTTCAACACATCCTCCTTAAGACGACGCACCATACACGTCCGCTTGAGGAGGGCATGTAGCTGCGGGATGTTCTCCGCCCCCTTGTAATCCCAGCCCCACGGCGTCCGGCGCGGATTACAAAACCTGTGGGCATACGAGTAAAATGACCGAAACACATCAGGCCGGAGCATATGCAGCGTGGGGAAAAGTTCTGCTGGACGGTTCGTCAGTGGGGTTCCGCTCAAGGCTACCCGGTATGGAACACGCCGGGCCAGGTCGATAGCGGCCTTAGTCCGCTTTGCCCTCGGGTTTGTAAAGTACTGACATTCGTCCAGGACCAGTGTCTGAAGATTGATGCGGCAAAGGTACGGTAGCCACGACATCAGGATGTCCGGGTTAATAATCATCAATTTCGGGATCAGACCAAGCCTGCCAGCCGGTGGGGTACGTCCCTCGAGTACCTGGGCACGGAGGCGCACATGTTCTAGCGCCTCATGTTCCCACATATACTTCACAGATGCTGGACATACCACGAGAGCCGGGAACATCCCGCCTAACCTCTGTCGGCAAAGGAGCCACAAAGCCTGGAGAGTTTTACCCAACCCCATATCATCGGCCAGCAACGCACCACCACCAGCGTCGAGGAAATCCTCGACGTCCAGCACGCCTTCCTTCTGGTACTGATAAGCCTTAGCTGGCATTCTTCGACCTCTTCTCGCAGTAGGTGTACAGATCGGTCAACAGACACCACTCCATCAAGGACAACCTAGAAATAGCGTCGGCCTCCTCGGGTTTCGGTTTCATCGCCAGCCCGAGACCGTTTATACCCTCCCGCAAATTCTCCTCGTGCTTCCTCTTCGCCCGTTCGACCAGCGCCTGCGACACACGTTCTCCACTTCGCCGGTAAAATTTGATCTTCATCCGAGGGCCTCCTTTATCTCTGCGAACGCTTCGCTGATTCGCCTGGCACTCCATCCAGAGGCGACCAGGTAAGCACGCACCGTAGAACGGAAGTTTCGGGGCTCACCGCCCTTCGCCATGATGATCTCTTCTACATCCTCCGGCGGGTCGAGCAAAAGCTCTACCACATAACTGGCGTCAGAACTCAACCCAGCAGCCCAATCGGTGACATCGAATTCGAAGCTCTGTACTGGATAATCCATATCACCAACAGAAATCATCTGCGCGCGTGCTTGGCGTTGCAGGCGCGTTCTCATAGCGTCAAACAGCTCGAACCACACCCACCGGCGAATCTCAGTAGCATAGGTGGTGTCGAACGGTTTCCCGCTTGGCCGCATACCGGTGATAAACTGATTGTGGCCTTTCACAAAAGCCAGGTTTGCCTCACCAACAAGCTCGTCAAAATCACCACCGTAACGGCGGCTGAACTTATGGACCTGATCAAAAATCAGGTTCCGAACAAGTTCGTAGCCCTCCGCTGGGTCTACCGGCGCATCGGCGGGCGTCATCGTGGCTGCCGGATACACTTTCGGCTGTTCTAACAGCATATCACTGCCTCCCTAGTGGAACATAGGCGCGGCAGGCGGGTCTATCGATCTTCACATAGAACCACCTCTCACCGAAGGTACACATGCTTCCAGTGTGCCGAAAAAAGCACGTCCCGCAAACGGCCTTTTTCGGGCTATCG